>Ga0116190_1001070_pt1 | contig 25013 bp, 15 predicted proteins | sample AD_JPNTR4_MetaG_FD_89808 | JGI IMG/M metagenome (GOLD analysis project Ga0116190, IMG submission 89808) | Active sludge microbial communities of municipal wastewater-treating anaerobic digesters from Japan - AD_JPNTR4_MetaG | ecosystem: Engineered > Bioreactor > Anaerobic > Digestate | place...
AATGGTATTAGAAATTTACCTGTTGCTGCATTAGAGTTAAGCACCGAAATTACTTTTCCTGTAGCATTGTCGGTAATTTCGATTTGTGCTTCTAAGAATGTACGTTCTTGTGCAAAAGCATCGGTTACAGTACCTTTTACTATAGTAAGTCGCGATGTGCGAATTTCAACCGATTTTTCTATTACTACTTCTTGTTTTATAGGGTTAGCAAATACTGCAATTAAATTGTTTTCGGTACTCATGTTAACTTTTTTCTCAGGGCCCAAGAATGTAATTACATACACATCATGTTTACCGTATCCGCCGTCTTTACTTGAAGAATAGTATCCGTTGCGTCTGCTGCCGGCAAGTACAAAAAATCGTTCGTCTCCGGGAGTGTTGATTGGGTATCCTAAATTTACCGGTTCGCTCCATGTGCCATCGTCTTGTAATTCTGATTTAAACACATCGTAGCCACCCATACTTTTGTGTCCGTCCGACGAAAAATACATAGTTCGTCCGTCGGGATGCATAAACACATCTACTTCGTCGTATTGTGTGTTTATAGTTGGTCCCAGATTTACCGGTTTGCCCCATTTCCCTTTTTCGTTAAGGGTACATTTAAATAAGTCGTGCTGTCCGTAGTTGGTAATTTTGTCTTTGTTGGTACTCGAAAAATATACCGTGCGTCCGTCAAACGAAAAACTTGCAGCCGATTCGTGCCAAGGAGAATTTACAGCATCAAAAAATTCGGGTTTTTTCCAAGTGTCACCTTTTTTTTCGGTGTATAATATATCACCACCTTTTTTGCCATAGTAGGTAAACATTTTTTGTCCATCGGGCGAAATACCTATAGTAGCATCATTTTCTTTGGTATTGAGCGGTGCTCCTATATCTTGCACCGGCGACCATTGTGTACCTGTGCGGTACGATACCCATATATTTTCATCATATTCATTATCACTTCCTTTTTTCTTGTTGTATTGATTTTCGCGTTTTGAAGTTATTACCAACATAGATTGGTCGGCAGTAATAAGTGGAGAATAATCGGAATATTCTGAATTTATGTTTGGTCCCATATTGTCAATAAATGCACGTACGGTATCTTTCATAAATTCTTTGGCATTGTTGCATTCTTCAATTTTGCGGGTAAGCAACATACCTATCATACGCATATCATCGGGACTTAGAAGTGAACGGTATTTTTGAAATGATTCAATAGCCAAATCAAATTGATAATTGGCATGATACGCTACTCCCAATTGATACTGTAAATCTTGTGCAATTTGTGGATTTATAGCTTGTGCTTTAAGTAAATAGGGTATTGCCCTACCTTTGTTTGATGAATTTGCATAACACACACCTATTTTGTAATTCAACTCATCGTTGTTGGGATTAAGCTCTTGAGCTTTCAAATAATGCTGTAAAGCCATACGATAGTCAGGATAGGGCATACCGTAGTATTTATTACCTGCTTCAATATCTTTCATAGCAGCTTTAAATTCGGTAGGTTTATCTCTGAAGTTACTTTTTTTGAATTCTACATTTTGAGTAGTTTGTGCCAATGCACCAAATCCTATTATAATTGCAAGTAAGGTGGTATATATTGAATGTTTCATATCTATGAATTTTATAGTCATTAGGTAAAAATTAATTACATCCCGAAGTTAAAGCTGCTGATACATCAACACCATGTTTGCGGGCTTGTATCATGTCTTGGCATGTTTCATCAAATTTGCGGAGCATTTCTTGTGCTGCTCCACGATTGTAGTAAGCCAAGCCAAATGCAGGGTCTATTTGAATGGCTCGGGTATACATTTCAACAGCTTCGTTGTATCGTTTCATTTTGGCATACATTATACCTATATTGTTGTATGCAAACGCATATTTTGGATTTATTTCTAAAGCTTTTTTGAAGTCGGCAAATGCTTCTTTATATTTTCCTTGTAAATATTTAGCTTCGCCACGGTTGTTGTATGCTCCATAGAAATCGGGCTTCCATTTTATTGCAAGGTCAAAATTTCTGATAGCACCTTCAATATCACCGGATTTTAATAGTACCGAACCTAAATTGTCGTATGTATTTGCCATTTCGGGGTTAAGTCGCAATGCTTGTTCGTAATCGCCTACTGCACGGTCTATATCGCCCATCATTCGGCGAGCACTGCCACGGTCGTTGTATGCATATGCGTAGCGAGGGTTTAGCTGAATAGCATTGGTATAGGCACTTACAGCACCTTTGTAGTCCTTTATAAAAAACATACATACTCCTTGATAATAATATGCTTCGGCAGTTTCATATTGTAACAATATAGCTTTGGTAACATCGCGCAAGCATGACATAAAATCGTTTTTGCTAAAGTACACCATAGCACGCGAATACCACACTTGTGCTATTGTTGAATCTACTCCTAATACATAATTGTAAGCTGATATAGCACCATCAAGATCGTTAGTATATGTTTTGGCAGCTCCCAAGTTTATATAAGCTTTTAAAAACTGAGGATTGTAACGTATTGCTAACTCAAACTGTTGTATTGCTTGTCCGTATTGTTGTGCGTTAAGCAATTGAATGCCATTGTTATATGCTAATTCTGCTTCTTGATTTTGTTCTATAACTATGGTATTTATAGTTTCTGTTTGTGCATTAAGCATAATGTGTGCAGCGCAAAATAAAAAACTTGTAATGAGTAATTTTTTGAAATACATATAATTATTGTTTTATAAGGTATATTGTTCAAAAGTAAAAAAAATATTTGTATAATTCTTAATTTTTAATTCTTAATTTTTAATTAAATCAGGGTATAAGGTTTACAATGATATTCAAATTACTATGATACAAGTAATTATTTGTAATTGAAAATAAGGAATTTGGGAGTACTTTTTGTTTTATAGTTTATGATTGTACCATTAAGTTGCATCCTCGTATATCACTACTGTCGATACGACCTTCAACACTAAATGTATTGGTATGTAAAATTCTCCCTATATCTTGTGTTTCAATAAAAGCACACGAATACCAATTGGCTAAGTCAATTATATTGATTCCGCCATGAGTTCCATTTGGAACATAATAACGAGGGTCGTACATATCTCGAATCAAAACCTTCATCCAAGGAGCAGGTGTAAATTCACCGTTGCGTAACGCGTAAGCTTGACTTAATAATTCTGTCATTCCATATTCGGAATGAATGTGAGACACTCCAAAAGATTTTTGTAAAATTTCATGAACTTCAGAACGAATCATCTCTTTTTTACGTCCTTTCATACCGCCTGTTTCCATTACAATTAAATTGTTATGATTACATGTATATTGTTCGGCAAAATCAAGTAAAGCAAATGTAACACCTATTAGAAAAATTTTTGAATGTGAATAGGTTTGGATAGCATTATGTAAATCGTCAAAATTATGAAGGTAAAATCCGCTTGCCGTATTTTGTGATTCTTGTATTAAATGTTGTATCATATATACCAATGAAGAATTAGAACGCTCTAAATATGAAGGTAATAATGCCAAAAAAATATATTCCTGCGGATTACCATATATTCGTTTAAACATAGTCATAAAACTTTGGCGGTAAATATTGAGCGAAGGTATATAATGTTTACTTGCGATAGTGCCGGTAGTTTTGGAACTTTCAAAAATTGTTTCTACCGGTAATGACGACGATACAACAGTATGTGATTTAAAAAAAGAAATAGGTAAACAAGGAATTTGTGAATAGTGAGTTATAGTATGCGGTTGTATGCCCAAATGTTTTATGAATGAAGCATATACAGTACAATGAACAGATTGGTATTGAAATAATCTGATAGCATACTCATTAAATGTATTTTCAGAATCAATTGTAAATATGCTTGAATCAAAATTGGGGATCATATTTCATTTTTTTACAAAGATATTCTTTTTATCACATTTGTAATAATGTGTATTTCCCCTTGTAATATTTTCAAACAAATTATGTCAAATTATATGTATAAATATTACATGTATATGAAATTGTTGGCACATATCATACTTTTAATCGTAATGATGAACTGTAGCGGCAATTCACAGGTAATTCTGCAAGAACAAAAAAATGATACTATTATGAAATATCGTACATTAAATGAATTTGAACAATATGTAATTTTGAATAAAGGTACAGAACGCCCCTTTAGCGGAGAATATACTGATTTGTTTGAAGAAGGAGTATATGCGTGTAAACAATGTGGTGCAGAATTGTATACATCGCAACATAAGTTTCATTCGGGGTGTGGGTGGCCGGCATTTGACAATGAATTACCCGGAGCTGTTTTAAGAGTTCCCGATGCCGATGGAAAACGTACCGAAATAGTTTGTGCTACTTGTAAAGGGCATTTGGGGCATGTGTTTGAAGGTGAAAGGTTTACACCTACCAATATAAGACATTGTGTAAATTCAGTATCACTAGTGTTTAAACCGGCTGCATTAAAAACATATGATACTGCATATTTTGCAAACGGATGTTTTTGGGGAACTCAGTATTGGTTCAACAAAGCTCCGGGTGTAATTAAAACTACTGTAGGATATTGCGGCGGACATATTGAAAATCCAACATACAAACAAGTATGTGCAGGTAACACAGGGCACGCTGAATGTATTGAAGTGGTATTTAATACCTCTAAAACTGATTTTAGAACACTTGCAAAATTGTTTTTTAATACACATGACCCTACACAAGTAAATAGACAGGGGCCTGATATTGGCGAACAATACAGAAGTGAAATATTTTATACCTCGGCACTTCAAAAACAAATAGCTGATGAATTGTTTGTAGAATTATATAAAAAAGGGTATGATATAGCTACGGAAATTACAGCTTTTAGTAAATTTTATCCTGCCGAAGAATATCATCAAAACTACTATGAAAAAAAACAAGGCATACCGTATTGTCATATATTCAAAGAAAAATTTTAATTTTCGATACGTAAATTACCGTTATCAAACGTACAAACATACTCACGTAAGGGGTATTTTGCCGGTCCTTGCATCATATAGCCATATTGCATAGTAAATATTGAACCACAACAAGGACAGGTAAGTAAATCGCCAAAACTTGAATCAAGTTGCATTGCACATGTATTGGCTTCGTGAGTACACGTAACATCAAATGCTCTAAAATCATCATAGGTATATTCTCGTTTGAGTCTGTATATTACCACACCATTGCATTTGTAACCCAAACAATCCGAAGGACGTTGTAATAGAGCAGAACCTCCTTCAACTCTTAAAGCACTATAACGAGGGTCGCTTTCTATATCAAATATGGTAACTTGAATAGAGGTAAAGGGTACCGGATTTTCTTTTTTGTCGCATGATTGAATTGGAACAATACTCAGAGCTATACAAAATAACAAGTAAATTGTATGTTTGTTTGTGATATGACACATAATGTATATATTTGTATAATTACAAAAGTACTATAAATTAATTATTCATACGTGATATGTCGCAAAAAAGTATATTGCAAATACTTGTAATAACATGCCTTATATGGGGAGTTGGTAATATGCAAGCATTTGCTCAAAATAAACCAAAAAAAGGAACATATCTTCCCGGCAAAAGTCCCGAACAAGAAGAAAAAGAATTACAAGAAAAAGTAGAAGAAGAAACTAAAAAACCCGATAAACCTTTAACTAAGCGACAAGGGTATAAATTTATGCGTAAACGTGATAAGCGTAAAGAAGAAGAATACAAAGAACATCATGAACGCATTCAGCAAGAGGAAACGTATAAACGAATGAAAAAAAACAAGAAAAAGGCCGAAATGCGAAATAATAGAAAAAAACCAAATAAAATACGAAAACTCTTTTTACAAATATAGTATCATGATTCGGTGTATTCCTTGTAACAAAATAGATAAAGTACTTTGGGACAAAACGGTATCTGAATCAAAACACCCTGTATTATATGCTTTTTCATGGTATTTAGATATAGTTTCGCCTCAGTGGAAGGCACTTATATATGGTAACTATGAATATATCATGCCTCTGCCTGTTAAACGAAAATACGGTATACCTTATATTGTTCAACCTCATATAACACAACAATTAGGTATTTTTTCAAAACATGACATTACACCCGAAATTTTGAAAACATTTGAAAAGAGTTTGTTTTCATTTTTTAGTGTTCGATATAGCAGCAATATTCAATTTCAGACCACCAAAGCACGCATAAAACAGCGGGTAAATTATATATTGCCTCTTCAAAAATCGTATGAAGAATTATATTCTAATTTTTCGGAAAATTGTGTAAGAAACATAAAAAAATCACAAAAAAATTGTATTCAAGTACAATTAGTTTCATTAGATTTTTTTATAACTCATTTCAAAGAATTGAGTTTGTTTACCATACCTGAACCTATTTGGCAAACTATACAAACTGTTCTTAGTCAAGCACAGAATTCACAATCACTGTATATATATAGTGCTTTTTTTGAACATAAAGTTTGTGCCTTGGCCGCATTTATTACAAGTAACAATTCAATGTATTATTTAGTTCCCGGAGCTAATTCTGTAGCACGTAAATATGGTGCTTCGTATGCAATTGTTAATGCATGTATTAAAGAACATTGTTTACAATATGCAAAACTTGATTTTGAAGGCTCGGAAATAGCAGGTATAGCACAGTTTTATGCAAGTTTTGGAGCTATTGTACAACCGTATTATTATATTTCAAAACATTCTATACCAGGTATTTATAGTTTTTTGAAAAAATAATAGTATTTTTATTTTCATAATTATAGAGGGAATTTGAGAAATATTCTGTCTTGATACAGGTTTAGAATCATATGGTATATGAAATATTGTGTTGTTTGTATAGTTCTTGTTTTATCATTCACTTGTTATTCACAAGATAATGATTTTCAAATTCGTACATTTACACAAGAACATGGCTTACCACAAAATTCTATAACCGCCATAACACAAGATGCTCAAGGAATTTTATGGTTGGCTACTCCTATAGGGTTATATTATTACAATGGATATCGATTTTCTAAATTAAATGATTCTCGAGTGTCCGATGTGCAGGCTCTTTTATATTCAAGCGATAGTGTACTATATATTGCTTCAAGCAGTGGGCTGTATGTGCTTAATCCTATAAATTATTCTTTATATCCAATTATAAGAAATAAAAAAATAACTACGCTATGCCAAACACCACACCATTCAATAGTATGTACAGGTATTGGATTGACATATATATATACATGTACTTATAATAAACAAAAAGCTTCAAGTACGTATGATTCAGTATATTCTAATGTATCAGTTTCAAAATTGTTTTTGGATTCAAAAGACCGATTATGGATTGTACATTCAATAAATAAAATATCATATATTACCAATGGAATTACCACTCATATTGGTTTAGCATCTTTTATCCCTCAAATGTTATGTGTAGATATTATAGAGTATAATGGTACAATATTATTAGGCACCTCACAAGGAATTTTTGAATTTGCTCAAAAAAGAAAATCTTTTATACCCTTGCAAAATAATCCAGGCAAAATAACAGATGTATATGTAACCAATTTTGTAATTTCAAAACATAATGAACTTTTGGTAGCTTCTGATAATAGAGGCGTGTTGCTATACACTCAAACATATGGATTGCAACAATATATTTCAAAACAACAACATAATCAAATAGCTCATAATTCTGTATATACTGTTTTTCAAGATGCATCTAATACTCTTTGGATAAGTACTCTGGGTGCTCAATTGCAGCAAATAATGTTAAGTGTTCAGCCCTTTGGTAAACATATATATACACAAAACAGCAATTTGCCCGATAATATGGTAAAAACCCTTTTAGTAGATTCATATAAAAATCTATGGATAGGAACCGATGGTGGGGGAATATGTTATATTGCTGATTTTCCTAAACAAACAAGTGTTACAATTATTCCTAATTCACCAAAAAAAATCATGACATTTGAACAACAAGGAACTAAACTATGGGTTGGCACATATATTAATGGTTTGTATGAACTGCAAATAGAAAATAAACGATTAATACATCATCCTATTTCTATAAACGGTACCATAGTACAAAATATATTTGATATAGAATTAATAGATTCTGAACGAATGCTGCTTGCAACATTGGGTACAGGTTTGATAGAATATAATAGTAAAACTAATAAAGCAATACGCATACAAAATGTACAATATAATTCGAAAACAGCGTCAATAGATGCGTTTTTGTCGTCGTTGTGTGTAGATGCCCAAAATAATATATGGATAGGTGGTAGCGGTCAAGGTATTGTAGTGTGTAATAGACAAATGCAGGCATTGCATTTTTATAACTCATTTGATGTGCCCTTGTCTAATGATATAGTAAATGCTATTGCACACGATTCAAAAGGTACTTTATGGGTAGCAACTGCACAAGGTATAAATGCAATTAATACAAAGGATTTCAAAGTCACACAATTTACAAGTGCTTTATATCCAATGTTTCAAAATTCGTATGCGGTAACGTATTATAATAACAAAGTTTGGGTTGGTACTGCTCAAAATTTGGTAACTATGGATATTTCAACCAATCAAATTCAAACATACTCAGTTATAAATGGAATTTTTTCAATAAAAAATCAGTGTAATTTTATTTGTTTTTCTGACTCATTGGCAATAATTGCCGGAAATAACGGAGTGAGTTGGATTCCAATTTCAAAACTTGAAACATTGACATATCCTACTATACAGAAAAATGCTGTTTATATTCGGGTACAGGGAGAATTAATAGAATCTAAACCACGCATAGTTTTACCATATTATAAAAATACACTACAAATATCATTTCCTGTAATAGAATTTCAACATAATCATGATATTAGGTATTCATATCATATTAGTGGCTCAATGGAGGAAATAGGGTTGCTTGAGAATTCATATGAAATGGTATTGGCAAATATGTCGCCCGGCACATATACTATTACTTTACAGGCATATTATGTACAACATATAAATATCATTCATTCATATACATTTCAAATTATAATACGCCCTCCGTTTTGGAAAACATGGTGGTTTATAGTTTTACTAATTATTACACTCATTTGTATTGTAATATATAGTGTTCGTTTACGATGGCAAAGAATGAAAAGGCAAGCATTTATACTTGAACAAAAAGTGATGGAGCGAACAAAAGAGATTCAAAGTCAAAAAGAAGAACTACAAGTACAAGCAGAAAAATTACAAGAAATAAATGACGAATTAGTACGCACCAACTCCGAACAATCCAAATTATTTGAAATTTTGAGTAAAACAGCAGTAAGCAAGCAAATATCTTTACCAAAATCATATGATGAAGAAATACTTGAAAAAACTATGAATTGTATTCATACTCATATTTCAAATCCTAATTTATCAATAGATGATATAAGCGAGTATGTTTGCGTAAGTAAAATTCAATTGTATAGAAAAATTAAAGCAATTACCGGTTTAACTCCTGCCGATATTGTAAAAACAACTCGTTTACAAGTTGCAGAAGAAATGGTTGTATCACAAAAATATACCATTACCGAAATTTGTTTTTATGTAGGATTTTCCGACCCAAAATATTTTAGTAAATGTTTCAAAGAACAATATGGGGTATCACCTTCGGAATATGTCAAAAAAAAGACAAGTATTTGAAAATTATACAAATATCAGTTACTGAGAAATTATAATTGATAAAAAATTACATCTATTTTGATACATTACTTTACCATATACTATAGATTGATTTTGTAGTTTTGTATAGTGAGAGTTATACCTTAAAAAATAAATAAATATGAAACCTATTTCCTACATCAAAATTTTTCTTGCAATTAGCATTGTAAGTCTATCACAGTTATTGTATGCAACAAAATTAGTTGAGGTAAAAGTTGTTGACAAAGATCATATAATGCTGTATTTTTTAGATGGTGAGATAAGTTATCCTGAAAATCTTACTCAATTAGGTACTCGTGCATATACAAATAACACAAGTGCCGACGATAATGCTCTTGTAACCTACGGCACGGCACTTAATACAACAAATGCTGCTACTGTAGCTAATTGGACAATAAAATCATCTGATGATGCTAATTTTGGTACTGCAGGTAAAAATCCTACAAATATATATCGCAAATCTAAACTTTCTGGAGTATCGCAAGAAGCATGGAATACCGCAACCAACGATTATAATTATGATTGGGCATATGAACATACAATTTTTCTGAAATTACCTTTTTCAATGGTACAAGGAAAAACATATACCGTACAATTGAATGCCAATATAAATTCAGATGTAAACACAAAAACATTTACATATGATATATTTTCGTCAAAATCTGAAGCTATTAAAGTAAACATAGCAGGATATTTATCGTCGCCAAGTATAAAAGCAGCTGATGTATATATGTGGATGGGCGATGGGGGAGCACGTGATTATACAAGTTTTCAAGGAAACAAAGTATATATATATAATGTTCAATCGGGAGTTAGCACCGAAGTCGGAACTCTTTCATATTGGAAAGCAGCAGCAGCAGAATTTTCTGATGGTCATCAAATGATACGTAGTGCTGTGTGGAAAGCTGATTTTACCGGCTTTAACACTCCCGGCACATATCGTTTAGCTGTTGCGGGAATAGGTTGCAGCGAGGAATTTACAATTTCTGCCGATGCATATTTAAATCCTTTTAAAGTGAGTACATTAGGTTTCTTTTATATGCGTATAGGCGAAAGTGCTAATGGCACTAGTCCTGTTCCTCGTCGTCCATTGTGGATTCCAAATACTAGTCCTACAAATTGCGAGGTTATAATTACAACAATGCATCCATACCATCCTAATTGGAATACATTCTGCAATGGCGATAAATGGGATTGTAAAGACGAATGGGCTACATATGCCACTACGCGTAAGAACCCAAATGCGTATGGCGGACATAGTGATGCGTTAGACTGGGATAGGCATTTAGGACACGTTCCCATAATTTATGATATGTTATTACCATATTTTATTTCAAATGGAGCTCTTAGTGAAGATAACTTAGGTATTCCCGAGAGTGGTAATGGTATTCCCGATATACTTGATGAAGCTCGTAACGAAGTTGATTTTTGGTTGCGATTACGCGATGGAAAAGGGTATAGTCATGGTTTGAACAATCCTAATGGAACAAATAAATTATACCAGGCAGGTAATACTGCCGTTGCTGCTTGGGCAAATGCCGCAAATGCTGCAATGCTTGCTAATTGTTTTTTAATTGCAGGTAAAACAGCTTTGGCAAATCAATATCGCGACAGTGCTATTAATGCTTATAATTATGCAAGTGGATTATCGGATCAAATGCTTACCAATACAGTAGATAAATTTACAGGCAAAGATTTTAAAGCAACTGCCGCAGCGTTTTTGTATAATATTACCGGAAATACTGCTTACGAAACTATGTTGAATAGTTTAAGTTCATGCACAAGCACTACATCGGTAATTCATAATAGCAATCAAAATCAATTGTATGCCGTAGCCGGGTATTTATTTACCAAGCAACCACGAAATTATCCTACACTATACAACAATATGAAAGCTTCTATTATAAATGAAGCTAAAACAGTTGAAGCAAATTATTCTACAACGCGTCCATCAAGGAGAGCAAGTGATAATAATCAGGGATGGTTTGTAACAGAAATGGTAATACAACGAACTATTATAGCACATGCTATTGCAGACCCCGGAGCCGATAAAACCTTATTTGAAAATGCTCTTATTTTAGAAGCAGATTGGTCGCTCGGACGAAATCCTTTGAATATGATTATAATGACTACAGCTACAACTCCTCTTGCGTCTAAAAAATCGGTACCTAATGCATATACCAGCGGATGGGCCGATGGTACTCAGGGAGTTCATCCGGGACATACGCCGTATATGAATATTTACGATTGGAGCCCTGGGGGAATGGCTATGGGAAATCCTTCGTGGATGACTAGTAAAAATTATCCTACTACTAACTGGCCTTATGGAGAAATGTATTATAATGTTCGTTACTTTTATGCAGCAAATGAATTTACCCCTCAACAAACTATGCGTGGTAAACAAGCTCTGTATGGATATTTGCATGCTATAAGTCCTGCAGTTCAAATTGGATGTGCTACTCCAAATATTACCGGTGTTAATTCTATTTGTGGAGTAACATCTGCTGTGTTGCAAAGTGGATTAACTGCCGGAGGCAAAACATTTACGTGGTATAAAGATGGCAACGTGATTTCCGGGCAAACATCACCATCGCTCACAATTACGCAAGCAGGAACATATCGGGTATCGGTAGATAGTAATGGTTGTGTTAAAACAAGTGATAAAATTGTTAGTGGAACTTTACAACTTGAATTAGGTGAAAATAAAAATTTATGTACACAAACAGAATTTGTTCTTGATGCTCAGAATGCAAGTGTGCCAAATGTATCGTATGTATGGAATACAGGAGCTACAACACAAACTATTACTGTGGCAAAAGCAGGTACGTATTCGGTAAGCGTGAGTGCTCTTAACTGCCCAACTGTTCAAGATAATATTACTATTACCTCAAGTTTACTCAATGTTACCGGCGATACTATTTGTAGTCCGGGACAAGTTACTCTTACCGTTACGGGAACTTCTACCTATGCATGGTATAATGTAGCAACCGGAGGAACAGCATTAAGTACGGCGAAAACTTACAGCCCAACTATAAGTACTAATACAACATATTATGTTCAAGAAACAGGTGGATTTAGCGGGTCGCTCGGAAAAGCAACACAAGGTACTGGTGATAAATGGAGTATGGGTAGCGGATTTACCGATAGCGATAAAATTAATAAGATTACCGTGTTACAAAGTCTTACCTTAGAAAGTATTGCTGTATATGTAGTTTCTGCAGGTACTAATGTTACTATAAATATAAAACAAAACGGTACGGTTATTCATACTAAAACTATTATAGGTCTTGCTACAGGAAAACAAACATTACCTCTTAACTTCTTTTTGGCACCCGGAAACTATACAATAGATTGTGACGGAACATCAGGTGCAATTTATTTTGAAGCATCAGGTGCATCATTCCCATATACATATACAGGCTATATTTCATTTACCTATAATGAAAGTTGGCAAAGTGCATGGTATGGATTTTTCTATGATTGGAAAATTTTAGTAGGTTCAGCTTGTGCTCGCACACCCGTAAAAGCAGTAATTGATCCTACAAATAGTAAATGTGTTAGTACCTATACACAAAGTATTTCATTGCAAAGCGGTTGGAACTTGTTTTCTTATAGCGTTCGTACAGCCGATTCTACTATTACAACTCTCTTTGCCGGTAAAGATGTACAAGAAATTAAAAATGCTGATGGTTTTTGGTTCAAAAATAATACTGCTGAATTACAATCATTGACTAAACTTACTCCCGGTAAAGGATATTTGGTTAAAATGAATACTGCTGCTACTGTGCAAATTACCGGTACCCCAATAGTTTCTCCAAGTTATGCATTATTACCTGCAGGTTGGAACCTTATTGGGTATCCTTCGGCAGGAACTACACCTTTTACCGTATTACCGATTTCAAATTTTTTAAATGCAACTAATTCACAAATTGTCAAAAATTTTGACGGATTTTGGGAACCAAATGGAACTACTAATTCTATTACAAATTTTGAAGCAGGTAAAGGATATTACTTAAAAAAATAATGTTTCTATGAGTAAACCTGATTCAATTATTTTTGATTTAGACGGTACATTGTGGGATGCTGTTGAAACTTATGCTATGGGGTTTAATGCATATTTTAAAGACCATGGTATAGAAAAATATTTTACAAAACAAGATTTGCAAGGATTTATGGGGTTAGAACAACATGCATACTTGCAGGCAGTATTACCCGAATTTGCAATTCATGAACAAAATACTATATATGAAAAAGTAATTGAATACCAATATACCATGGTTAAACTACATGGTGGGACTTTGTATACAGGTGTTGCAGAAGGAATTCCATTGTTGGCAGAAACATATAGATTATTTATTGTAAGTAATTGTCCTGCAGATATGATTTATCATTTTCTCAAGTGGAGTAAGCTTGAAAAGTATTTTACCCATACTATTTCTCATGGCCAAAATCACAAATCAAAATACGAAAACATACAAGATTTACGAACGTTTTTTGCACTTCGAAATCCAATATATGTGGGCGACACATATTCAGACTATGTTCAAAGCAAAAAAGCTTTTGTTCCCTTTGTTTTTATGCAATATGGATTTGGTACTTGTATAACATGTCATAAATCATTTTCTCATTTTCAAGATTTTGTAAATTTTTATACAGCAAACAGTACAGCAACATATCCTACTGTTAGTTGCATGTAATGTTACTGTAAAACTATAATTTGATTCATAGTATTTTTCACAAAACAATTACTATTTTTGTGGGGTAGTAACGTTTGTAAAAAAGTATGAAAAAAATATGTGTCATATTATTAAGTGTAACTCTTGTATTAGCAGCGCATGCACAATCTGCAAAAAAATTATATAAACTGTATCATGCACGTGAATTTGTGAAATGTGTTGAAAAATGCAACGATGTAATTGCTAAATATCCAAATTTTTTTGAGCCATATTATATACAAGCTATTTCCTATTTTGAAATGGCACAATTACCCGAAAAATATAAAGATTTCACAAAAGATCCTCTTATGGATTGTATAAAAACACTGAGTATTTTAAGAGCAAAAGACCCCGACGGTACTATATTCGAAGAACATTCCGATACTTTACAAATGATATATAATTACGCCGATGCTGTTGCTAAATCATTGCGTAATACCAATAAAGATAAAGCTATTCTTATGTATCAACGTCTTATGCGTGCATATAATATTCACGCAAATGCGTTGGAATTAGCAACAATATATGCAAAAGTAGGTGATTATGAGCGTTGTATGTCACAAGTTTCACGATTGTATGAAAAGTATAAACCCGAAATCTCATCGTCACACGAAGATTACGAAGCCCTTACTAAAGGAGCAATTCTACTTGCCGAAAATTGGATGTTTCGCGATTTATTTTGGATTATAGAAACATATCGTGATAAATATCAAAATAATTATGCTATAAGTCAAGGGTTTAAAAAAGCCTTAAAAATGAGTATAGATACAGCACGATACGATGAAGATAAAACATTTTTTCAGGATTTTTCGAAACGTGGAATGGAATTGTACCCTAATGATGCCGATATACAAAAACATATTGAAAAACGATGGGTTGAACTCATTGATAATACAGCTCAAAAATATAGAGAAACTGCGGGTGCTCCTCGTACATGGCGTGACAGTGTTTTGCTTCGCGACACATACAAATATATGGAAATGGCTAAACAAATTATGCCTGGCAGTACTGTATTTGAGGAAAAACAAAAAAAGTTAAATGCTGAATTTCATATTATTCCCTTTAGTTTTGAACAAGAATTTTTTCGTAAGATGTCGTTGCAAATTGTAAATCAGTGGCGTACCGAAGGCTGTTTATGTGATACAGGAAGGTTGGTAAAGGTATATCCTGTTCCGGAATTGCAATGGAATACAATCCTCGAAGATTTAGCGCAAAGTCATGCTAAAGAAATGTTTTGTTACAATTTTACCGATAACATAAATCAAGCCGGCGAAACCCCTTGGGATAGGATTAAAAAAACAGATTTAAAAGGCATAACGTATGAAAATGAACGTGGACTTAATTACATACAAGCTCTTAAAATAGGTGAAATATTAGGCTACGGATATTCTTTTGATGGTGTGTACTCCGAAGAAGAAATGCAAAAAGTAATAGAAGCTGTTGTAAAAAAATGGATTGAAACCCGATTGAGTCAAAATTGTATGAAATTAATGACGCCTGATTTTACTCATATGGGTATGGCTATGTATGGAGATAAATGGGTACTCTTTGCCGCCACTATTCATGATATTGTAATTAAATCAAACAAAAAGAAATGAGTTTATTGCCCTATATGCGTAAAGGTATACTAGAGGCCGGATGCGATGAGGCAGGCAGAGGGTGTTTGGCAGGACCCGTATTTGCAGCTGCTGTAATTTTTCCCAAAGATTATACTAATTCATTGTTACAAGATTCTAAAAAGTTGACAGAAACTCAAAGAACAAAATTGCGTAGACAAATAGAAACAGATGCTTTAACATGGGCTATTGGTGTAGTGTCGCACATAGAAATAGATTCTATAAATATTTTGCAAGCATCGTTTTTGGCAATGCACAGAGCATTAGATACATTAGTCTGTAAGCCTCAACATATTCTTGTTGACGGTAACAGATTTAAACCTTATAATGCTATAGATTATACATGTGTAGTAAAAGGAGATGGTACATATATGTCAATTGCTGCAGCGTCAATCCTTGCTAAGACTTATCGTGATGAACATATGGAACAAATTCATAATGAATACCCTTATTATAATTGGTTGCAAAACAAAGGCTATCCAACGTTGGCACACCGAAAGGCTGTAATAGAATATGGGTTAAGCCCATATCATAGAAAAAGTTTTAATACTTCTATTCAACTACAGTTAGAATTTTAGATTAATTTTCGCTTGCTTTTAAGCGTTCTGCATTTTCTTCTACTATTAACTTGTCAATTATTTCCTGAATATCACCATCCATAATTGCCGGCAGATTGTATAAAGTAAGGTTTATTCGGTGATCGGTTACACGTCCTTGCGGAAAATTATACGTGCGTATTTTTGCCGAACGGTCACCTGTAGAAACTAATGTTTTACGTTGCGATGCTATCTCGTTCATATATTTTTCGTACTCCATGTTGTATAATCGAGTGCGTAATTCAACAATAGCTTTATCTAAATTCTTTAATTGTGACTTTTCGTCTTGACATGTAACAACGATACCTGTAGGAATATGTGTTAAACGAATAGCAGAATAGGTAGTATTTACTGATTGTCCACCAGGTCCCGATGAACAATATGTGTCTTTTCTCACATCGTTCATGTTTAATTCTACGTCAAATTCATCGGCTTCGGGTAATACAGCAACTGTTGCTGCACTAGTATGTACACGTCCTTGTGTTTCTGTTTGTGGAACTCGTTGCACACGATGAACACCCGATTCATACTTTAAAATACCATATACACCTTCGCCGCTAACACTGCATATTATTTCTTTGTATCCACCTTGGGTACCTTCACTACAACTGGTCATTGAAATTCTCCATCCTTTTTTCTCGCAGTATTTTGCATACATTCTATACAATTCTCCGGCAAATAGAGAAGCTTCATCGCCTCCGGTTCCGGCACGAATTTCTAAAATTGCATTTTTATCATCTTGCGGATCTTTTGGTATAAGCAACATTTTAATTTCTTCTTCTAAAACAGGAAGAGAACTTTGCAATTCATCAAGTTCGGCTTTCGCCATTTCTTTCATTTCGGCATCATCTTCTTCTTCAAGCATTTGTTTTGCCGATGCTATATTGTCAATGGTATTTTTGTATGTTTTGTATGCTTCTACCAATCCTTGCAACTCTTTGTATTCTTTATTGAGTTGAATAAAACGTTTTTGATCGGCTATAATTGCCGGATCTGTTATCTGTTGTTCAACTTCTTCGAACTTAAGTTTAAGAACTTCAAGCTTTTCTAATAAAGAATTTTCTGCCATTTTATATAAATTTATTTCGCGGCAAATGTACAAAAAAAAAGCTGTTGAACAAATCAACAGCTTTTTTTCGAGTATGAGTTTTTTATTAATATCTGTAATGGTCGGGTTTGTATGGTCCGTCTATAGCAACACCTAAATAATTAGCTTGTGTTGTTGTTAATTTTGTCAGTTTTACTCCCAATTTATCAAGATGTAATCGAGCAACTTTTTCATCAAGTATTTTTGGTAATGTATATACTTTATTTTCATATTTTGCATTCTGAGTATGTAATTCTATTTGTGCCAATACTTGATTTGTAAACGATGCAGACATTACAAAACTTGGATGTCCGGTTGCACAACCAAGATTCAATAAACGACCTTCGGCTAAAATTAAAATGCTGTGACCATCGGGGAATGTCCATTTGTCGTATTGAGGTTTTATGTTTGTTTTTACAATCCCCGGAATTTTAGCTAATTCTGCCATTTGAATCTCATTGTCAAAATGACCAATATTGCCAACTATAGCCATATTTTTCATTCGTTTCATATGGTCGGCAGTTATTATATCTCTGTTTCCTGTGGTTGTAACAAAAATATCAGCATATTCTAATGTGTCTTCTACAGTGAGTACTTGATAGCCTTCCATTGCAGCTTGCAAAGCACAAATTGGGTCAATTTCGGTAATTATTACTCGTGCTCCTTGACCTTTGAGTGATTGAGCACAGCCTTTTCCTACATCACCATAACCGCATACCACAGCAACTTTTCCTGCCAGCATTACATCAGATGCACGCATAATACCATCGGTTAATGAATGGCGACAACCATATAAATTATCAAATTTTGATTTGGTTACCGAATCATTTACATTTATTGCAGGAAAAGGCAATAATCCTTGTTCTGCCATTTGATATAAACGATGAACTCCGGTAGTAGTTTCTTCGGAAACACCTCGAATATTTTGTAGTTTTTTAGTCCAATGTTTAGCATCTTGTGCCATTACTTTTTTACACAATGCTAGAAAAACTCCCCATTCTTCAGAATCAGTGTTTGGATTAAAATCAGGTACTTTGCCCTCAGCTTCAAATTGAGCTCCTTTTATAACTAACATTGTAGCATCTCCACCATCATCTAATATAAGGTTCGGGCCACTACCGTCAGGCCAATTTAGAGCTTGCTCGGTACACCACCAATATTCCTCGAGTGTTTCTCCTTTCCATGCATATACCGGGGTGCCTTTAGGATTTTCAATTGTGCCGGTTTTGCCTACTACTACGGCAGCAGCAGCGTGGTCTTGTGTAGAAAATATATTACATGATACCCAACGAACATCGGCTCCTAATTCAACCAATGTTTCTATAAGTATAGCTGTTTGCACAGTCATATGAAGTGACCCCATAATTTTAGCTCCCGCCAATGGTTTTTTGCCTTTATATTCTTCACGTAAAGCCATAAGGCCGGGCATTTCAATTTCAGCTAAATCAAGTTCTTTTCGTCCCCATTCAGCCAATTGAATATTTGCAATTTTAAAATCCATAGTACTTATTTTTTTATTATTCTGTTACAAAAGTATTATTTAATTTTGGTTTTATTTAAAGAACTTTAAAAATTTTAGTACACTTTGTTTTGAATTTTCAAATCCTTTTTGACGTATATATTGATCTAAATCTTTTTGTAATTCAAGTACTGAAGAATATCGGTTTTGTTGTGATTGTATAAGTAAGGTTTCTTGTTCTTGTGGTTTATATGTAAACAATGGTTTAGTTACCTGTGGTATACTGCATGCTTTTGTAATAATATTGTATATAGAATGGGGCAATACATGATGTTTTGGTACAATTATGCTCAATTGCATATGAAGTAATAGTTCAGGATTAGTGTGAGTAAATGGAGTTTTACGAACTAGGGATTCATATAAAGAAATTCCCAAACTGAATATATCTGATGTGTGATTTGTAAGATTTGCTTTACGTAGCACTTGTTCTGGCGATGAATAAATAAGTGCAAACGGAGGCTTTTCATGTGGAATTACTTCATTTCCATTGAATAAAGCCATTTCAATATCAACTAAATGTACACTAGTTACATATGAATTTTTTGAATCAAATTGAATTATAATATTTGACGGTTTTATATCTCTGTGTATTACTCCCTGTGTGTGTATATCATTGAGTATATCACATAATTGAATAAAAATTTGATATATAATTGTGTGTGAATACACATGTGAAAATTCTTTGTCATATATAAGTTGTTTCAGACTAATTCCTTCTATATATTGTCTTATAATATACATATAGAGGGAATCACAACTGACATCAATGGTTTGTACTATTTGGGTATTGTATGATTGAATCGTAAAACAAGTTTCTAAAAACTGTTGAATATCAAAATTCTTAGGTATTGCTACTCGTTTTATTATTACGCGAGAATTATCTAATGATTTTGTTCCTATAAATATTGAACTGTTTTTACCGTGTTTGTTCGGTATGTGTATAGTGGTATTTTCATCGATTGAATATGAATCAAATAATCCTTTAAAGAGCATGTTTTTATTACAAAAATGTAATGAATATTATTCCATAAAAATACTGTGTTTTTTTGAAATATTTATATTTCTTATTTTTTTAAAATACATAAAATACAGCATTTCAATAATTTATTATTTTATTATACTAAAAAATGAATGAATTTCTATAGTATTTGAATAAATTTTATAATGGTTATACAAATACTTATTGTAATTTTAACACTTGGATGGGATACATACAATAATTATTAATTTTTAAAACAATGAAAAAGAGTATATCTTTATTATTGCTATTGTTGCCAATAGTATTACAAGCACAAATAGCAACTGGTTATCAAGTAGGAACTTGGTATGGATTCAAAAAAGTTGCCATCACATATTCATTCGATGACAATACCAGTAATCAAATACCGGTAGCAGTACCGTTATTGAATAAATATAACTATAAAGCTACGTTTAATACGGTAGTAAACTGGGTTGGAGGTAATTGGAGTGGTTGGCAAACCCTTGCTAATAATGGTCACGAAATTGCCTCGCATACGGTAACGCATGCTACATTGCCAAATATTTCTGTTTCGGAACAAGATACCGAATGCAAAAATTCACAATCAACTATTCGCACTAATACCGGTTCAGAGTGTGTTACTATAACATATCCTAATTGTAATATTGGTGATAGAACAACATTGGCCAAATATTATATAGCAGGAAGAACGTGTGATGGTCAAACAGCTTCAAATAATCCATCGGATTTTTTTACAATTGGTTCTATTATTTGTGGTTCGCAAGGAGCTATGAAAACAGCTTCTGATTTTAACACTCGTATTTCAAGCGCGGTTGCATCGCAAGGTTGGTGTGTTTTTTTAATACATGGAATAGACAATGATGGTGGCTATTCTCCTTTAACTTCATCTGAATTTAATTCGCATTTGGGATATGTAAATACTAATGCGGCTACGTATTGGGTTGCACCGTTTTCTACAGTAGTAAAATACATTAAAGAACGTAATGCCCTATCTCTTACAGAAACAGCAATTACAGCTGATTCATTACGGGTGGTAGCAACACATAATCTTACAAGTACTCTTACTACGTACAATACGCCTTTAACTGTTCGACGTGAACTCCCAAGTGGTTGGACAGGAGCAAATGTGTATAAAAATTCTACAAAAATTACTTCAACTATAGTTACTGAAAGCGGCAAAACCTATGTAATGTTTGATGTAGTACCAAATGATGGAACTATATTTATAGCTAAATCAGGTACTACCGGTGGAGGTGGCACAACTACATTTACAGAATTAATAACAAATGGAGAAATGGATTCGGGTACTACCGGTTGGACAGTACAAAATAATAATGGTGCACAAAGTACTTTAACAGCTGTAACCAATGCTAATTTATCGGGTACCAATGCCATACAAATTTGTCCTAATGCTACTAACTTTGGTACTGCAGATTGGCATATTCAGGTGTATCAAAATGTTACATTAGAAGCAAACAAAGAATATACATTTTCATTTATGGCAAAAGCCGCATCGGCTCGTACTATTACGGTTATGTTTCAGCAGTTGGCTGCCGATTATGCCGTGTATAAAACATTTACCTACAATCTTACCACGACAGCACAAACATTTACCGAAACATTTACACTTACTGGCACTGTAGCATCGGCTTCAAAAATTGCTTTCTGTGTTGGTAATAATGCCGCTTGTGTAAGTATTGATAAAGTTTCGTTTGGATATGGTACAACAAGTGGAGGTGGCACGGTTGATCCTCCGGTTAGTAATGGACAAGGAGCTTTTTTTACAGATGTATATACTAATTTATTTAAAGAAGTATTAGGTAAAACTGATACGGAAATAAATACTAAAGTAACAAATGCTTTTCAACAAATATTTTATGGAACTTCAACTCAAAAATTATATTATGAAGTTGGAACTGATATGGCATATATTCTTGATGTAAATAATAATGATGTGCGTACAGAAGGAATGTCGTATGGTATGATGATTTGTGTTCAATTAAATAAACAAGCAGAGTTTAATAAATTATGGAAATGGGCTAAAACATATATGCAATACGGTACTTCAAGTAATTACAGTGGTTATTTTGCATGGCAGTGCAATACTGATGGTTCTATTAAAGGAAATGGTCCGGCATCAGATGGTGAAGCATATTTTATAACAGCTTTATTTTTTGCAGCCAACAGATGGGGAAATGGAACAGGTATATATAATTATGCTGCAGAAGCTCAAGATATATTAGTTAGAGTAATGAATAAGACGGGTGCCGGTAGTGTTTATAATCTTTTTAATTCAACATCAAAATTAATAACGTTTGTACCGTACGGTGATTCGTATAATTTCACTGACCCTTCGTATAATTTGCCTGCATTTTGGGAATTATGGGCTCGATGGAGTACAAGTAATACAACCTTTTGGGCTCAAACGCCAGAAGCATCTCGTAAATTATTACGTGATGCTTCGCATCCAACATCAGGATTGACAACTGATTATTCTAATTTTGATGGAACCCCTAAAGAAGTATCGTATAATACTGACGCAGATAGATTTATGTACGATGCTTGGAGAACAGCTATGAATATTGGTATGGACTATCATTGGTTTAGAACTGATTCAACAAATCAAAGAGCAATCGTTACTCGATATTTAACATTTTTTAAAAATCAAGGTACGAATTATAAAAATCATTATGATTGGAATGGAGCAAATCCGGGTGGAGACCATTCTACAGGTTTAGTTGCCTGTAATGCAGCAGCTTGTTTTGCAGTAAGTGATAATACGTTACGTACGCCATTTTTAACTGAATTTTGGAATATTGCTATTCCTACTGGCACATACAGATATTATGATGGAATGCTCTATATGCTTGCATTGTTACACTGTTCGGGTAATTTTAAAATTTGGAAACCTACGTGTACTCCACCATCAGCACCTACAGTTACTACTCCTGTTACGTATTGTCAAGGAGCAACAGCTACAGCACTCACTGCTACAGGCACATCGCTCAAATGGTACACCGTTGCTACAGGCGGTACCGCAAGCACTACGGCACCTATACCAAGTACTGCAACTGCAGGCAATACCACATACTATGTAAGTCAAACGGTATCGGGCTGCGAAAGTGCACGTGCAAGTATTGTAGTTAGTGTTACTGCATTACCATCAGCACCTACAGTTACTAGTCCTGTTACGTATTGTCAAGGAGCAACAGCTACAGCACTCACTGCTACAGGCACATCACTGAAATGGTATACCGTTGCAACAGGAGGTACGGCAAGTAGTACGGCTCCTACGCCAAGCACAACAACAGTTGGTAATACCACATATTATGTAAGTCAAACAGTATCGGGTTGCGAAAGTACGCGCGCAAGTATTGTAGTAACAATTACTGCATTACCATCAGCACCTACAGTTACTAGTCCTGTTACGTATTGTCAAGGAGCAACAGCTACAGCACTCACTGCTACAGGCACATCGCTTAATTGGTACACAGTGGCAACAGGAGGTACGGCAAGTACTACGGCTCCTACGCCAAGTACTGCAACTGCAGGCAATACCACATACTATGTAAGTCAAACAGTATCGGGCTGCGAAAGTACGCGCGCAAGTATTGTAGTAACAATTACTGCTTTACCATCAGCTCCTACGGTTACTACTCCTGTTATTTATAATCAAGGAGCAGTATCCACAGCTCTTACTGCTACAGGCACATCGCTCAAATGGTACACAGTAGCAACAGGTGGTACGGCAAGTACAACAGCTCCTACACCAAGCACAACAACAGTTGGTAATACCACATACTATGTGAGTCAAACGGTATCGGGTTGCGAAAGTCCTCGTGCTCTTATTCAGGTTCAGGTAATTGAAACACCAATTACTCAAACTATACAACTACAACAAGGCTGGAATTTAATATCAACGTATACTCGTCCTACAGCTACAACTTGTGTAAACTCGCAAGGTAATGCTGCTCATTGTATATCGGCAATTGTAAATAGTAATATTACAATGATTAAAAATGCAGATGGGTTTTGGAAACAAGGACAACCTAACGAACTCCAATCATTACAATATATAGAACAAGGTAAGGGATATTTGATATATGCAACTACATCTACAAATATATCATTTACCGGAATTCCGGGTATATCAGCATCTCAATATCCAACTACTGCAGGGTGGCATTTAATTGGATATCCGGGATGTACTCAAAGTAATTGTTTGTCGGTTCCCATTTCAACTTATTTTAATACAACAAATTGTCAAATAATTAAAAATTTTGATGGTTTTTGGGAGCCGAATGGTACTGTAAATTCTATTCAGGAATTATTACCGGGTAAAGCATATTATTATAAAAAGTAACATAAAAAAAGGCTATAGATTTTCTATAGCCTTTTTTATAATGGTTACTAAAAATTATATTATTTCACATCCCATATATGGCATTAATATTTTAGGTATTCTAATACCGGCAGGAGTTTGATTATTTTCAAGCAATGCTGCTACTATACGAGGTAAAGCCAATGCACTACCGTTAAGAGTATGTGCTAACACTGTTTTTCCTGTTTCAGCATCTTTAAATCTGAGTTTAAGACGATTTGCTTGAAACGATTCAAAATTAGATACAGAACTAACTTCTAACCAGCGTTGTTGCCCTGCAGAATACACTTCAAAATCATAGGTAAGTGCAGAGGTAAAGCTCATATCGCCTCCACATAATTTTACAATACGATAGGGTAATTCTAAGTCTGCAACCAATGATTCTACGTGTGCTACCATTTCATCTAATGCAGCATAGGAGTTGTTTGGATGTTCTATG
>Ga0116190_1001105_pt1 | contig 24455 bp, 14 predicted proteins | sample AD_JPNTR4_MetaG_FD_89808 | JGI IMG/M metagenome (GOLD analysis project Ga0116190, IMG submission 89808) | Active sludge microbial communities of municipal wastewater-treating anaerobic digesters from Japan - AD_JPNTR4_MetaG | ecosystem: Engineered > Bioreactor > Anaerobic > Digestate | place...
AGGCGGAATCGCAAGCACTGTTGCTCCTACTCCAAGTACGGCTACAGTAAGTTCTACAACATACTATGTTTCACAAACAACTACATGTGAGAGTCCTCGTGCTGCAATACTTGTTAATGTAAAAGCATTACCTCCTACTCCATCAATTACTACAAATTCACCTATTTGCGTTGGTCAAACATTAACAATGCAAACTTATTCAACAAGTGGTGCAACATATTCTTGGAGTGGACCATTATCATTTGCAAGTAATAGCGAAACTCCATCAAGAACAAATGCGACTTCAGCAATGAGTGGAACATATAGTGTTACCGCATCATATAATGGTTGTACTTCAACAACAGCTACAGCAGTTGTAACTATCAATGATATTCCTGCAGCTCCTCAAGCTCAAAATCTTATAATATTAGCAGGTCAATCTGTACCAAATTTAACAGCTACCGGTTCAAACTTAACATGGTATGACAACGCATTATTACAAAATGGTACACAAGTTCAATCATATGCTACAGGAAAAACAGCTCCCGGAGTTTATAAATATTATGTAACTCAAAAAATTAACGGATGCGAAAGTGCTGCAACAGAAGTAACTTTAACAATAGAATGTTCAATTACAGCTCCAACGTTAATTAAATCACAAGAATCTATTTGCCAAGGTAATTCTTATACATTTACTGCAATTATAGGAACAGGAAATTTTGCAATATGGACTAATGAACAAGGTACAGTTGTAGGAAATGGTACAACATTTACAACAAGCACAGCCGGTACATATTATGTAAAACAACAAAATGCAAGTGCAACATGTATAAGTGAAACTACAGCAGCTACATTGTTTGTAAAACCACTACCAGCAGCACCACAAACAAACAATGTTACAGTTTGTGATGGAAATTCAGGTACTTTAACAATAGGTACTACTGCTAAATGGTATCAAAATCAATCAGATATTACTGCTTTATATACAGGTTTAACGTATACTCCTGTTGTAACTCAACCCGGAACTTATACATACTATGTAAGTGAAGTATTAAATGGTTGTGAAGGTCCAAAATCTTTAATAACATATACAATAGAAGCTAAACCTACTATGACTATTAATGATGTAATAGTAACTGTAGGAGCATCAGTACCTGATTTATCAGTAGTAACTGCGGCACAAAATACTGTTAGTTGGTATCAATCAGATAAAACTACATTCATTAAAAATGGAACTTCATATACTACGGGTAAAACTGCTATTGGATTATACACATACTACGTAGAAGCTACCAGTCCATCACAATGTAAATCTGCTAAAACTGCAATAACATTACAAATTACAGATTGTAATTTAGCAGCACCAACTGTTAGTACATCAAATACAAGCATTTGTGTAGGCTCACCAAGTCCAACATTACAAGCTACAGCAACTCAAAATGTTCGTTGGTATTCAGATGCAGCATTAACAAAATTAGTTTCAAATTCTGCTCAATTTACACCTGCTGACACTGACCCGGGAACATATACATACTATGCTGTTCAATATGCAGCTTGTGTAAGTCCTGCTAAAGCAATTAGCTTTACAATACATGCATTGCCAAATCCTCAAATTTTTGCTCCAAGTACTGCAAAAATTACTGACCAACCTGTTACTATTACTGTTTCACCACTTGGTGGTAGCTTATTAGGAACCGGATTACAAGGCAATACTTTTGTACCAAGTTCTGTAACAGCGGGTATTTACAATATTCAATATTCATATACTGATGCTAATCAATGTTCTAAATCTGTTATTCATACAATTCAAGTTATTCAAGAACAAACAGTTGATAGAACTCAATTAGGTGATACAATTTTACGTGCTAATGCTATCTTTACTCAATATGCTGAAAATCAATTATACAGCACAGCTGCTAAAATTGAATTACAAAATGCAATTACTATTGCAGAATTCTACTATACTAATTACTTAAATTATAACAATCAAATAATGTTAGAACAAACATTAGCATTGAGTCAAGCTATTAAAACATTCTTACAAAGCTATAATCCTGTAAGTATTGATGTAACAGCTTTAGAAGCTAAAATAGCTGAAGCAAACACATTGTACAATCAAAATTTAAGTAATGTAGGAACAAATCCAGGTCAATACCCTGCAAGCAGTTTTATTGAATTACAAAATCAAATTAATTCAGCTCAAAATAAGGTAACTAATCCTCCTGCTACTCAAATCGAAGTTGATAATGCTGTAATTGTATTACAAAATGCGATTGATGCCTTTATAGCTTCAAAAATACCAACTCCTGTTGTTGAAAGTATCACTACTACACCTACATTTGTTAAATTAGTAGTAGGAGCAACTCATACTCCACAAGTAGTTTTCACACCAAGTGGAGCTGTAGGAACCATTCAATGGGTAAGCAGCAATACTTCGGTAGCAACTGTAATAGCAGGTACCGGTGTAATAACAGCAAAAGGAAAAGGTACAACATCTATTACTGGTACATTAATGGAAAATCCATCAAAAACTGTAACAATAGTTGTTCAAGTTAGTGGAAATCCAACAATTACATCTGCTACTATGAATAATTTAGGTAACAAAATTATTCTTGAATTCAGTGAACCAATGGCAGAACCATCTGCAAATATTTACCAAGATATTCAAGTTGCAGGTATCAATCCTTACTTCTATACAGTAACTAATGTTCAAAAAGATCCAAGCAATAGTAATGCAATTATACTTTCATTAGGTTCTGTAATTGACAATCCTGCTTTAATCACAGTTATATATAGCGGAAATTCATTACAATCTGAAGCAGGTGCACCTGTACAATCGTTTAACACAAAATTATCGGTTGATATAGAAGTGGTTGATGTAAATATTTTAGTATACCCAACTGTAACATCTTCTAAAGTAACATTAGTAGGTGTTGGATTAGCAGATGTAATAAAAGTAATTAGTTCTAACGGACAATTAGTATTAACACAACCAATTCATGGTGACACACAAGAAATAGATGTTACAACATTAGCTCAAGGAACATATACTGTTCTTGTAATGTCAAAAAGTTCAATAATCATAAAATCTTCAATTATTAAAAAATAATAGCAGATTTTTATAATAAATTCAAAAAAAGGGTACACAGTATAGTGTACCCTTTTTTTGTTTATAACTTATAATGTAGTTAGTAAGTATATTATAATGCATATCTTATTTTTGCATATTCTATAATTTATTTCAATAATACATGCAACAATTATTAGAAGGGCTTAATGAAGCACAAACAAGAGCAGTAGTTAATACGCAAGGTCCCACTTTAGTAATAGCAGGTGCCGGTTCCGGAAAAACAAGAGTATTAACATATCGTATTGCATATTTACTTTCACAAGGAATCCCTTCTTATAAAATATTAGCTTTAACATTTACAAATAAAGCCGCAAAAGAAATGAAAGAACGTATTACGGCTTTAGTTGGAGCTCAAAAAGCATATGATTTATGGATGGGAACTTTTCACTCTATATTTTCAAAAATTCTTCGTTTTGAATCTCAAACTATAGGATTCAACTCTAATTTTACAATATATGACACTCAAGATTCTAAAAATCTTATTACTAAAATTATACATGATTTAAATCTTGATAAAGAACACTATAAACCCGGTGTAATTCATGCAATTATTTCAAAAGCAAAAAATGACATGATTTCACCGGAAGAATATTGCAATGATAAAGGTATACAAACACAAGATTTTCATAAAAAAATTCCTCATGTAGGCACAATTTATGAAACATATGTAAAACGTTGCAAACTTGCAAATGCAATGGATTTTGATGATTTATTGTTACAAACAAATTATCTTTTTCATTTACATCCGGAAATATTACAAAAATATCAGAACAGGTTTGAATATATTCTAGTTGATGAGTTTCAAGATACAAATAAATCTCAACATACAATTGTTAAAAAATTAGGATTTCCGCAATATAATATTTGTGTAGTTGGTGATGACGCTCAAAGTATATATTCTTTTAGGGGAGCTAAAATTGAAAATATACTCAACTTTAGTAAAGAATTCCCCAATTGTAATATTTTTAAATTAGAACAAAATTATCGCTCTACTCAAACAATAGTTAATGCAGCAAACAGCGTAATTCAAAAAAATAAATATCAAATACCAAAAAAAACATTTTCAGAACTAGACTCCGGCAAACCAATCTCAGTTGTTTGTTCACAAACCGATATTGAAGAAGGTGTTACAATATGTAAAAAAATTCAAGAACTAACATTACATTCAAATTCATATAATGATATAGCCATATTATATAGAACCAATGCTCAATCACGAATATTTGAAGAGGTTTTACGAAAATTTAACTTACCGTATAAAATATATGGCGGGGTATCATTCTTTCAACGAAAAGAGATAAAAGACGTTCTTGCATATTATAGAGTTGTAATAAATCCTCGTGATGAAGAAGCTATTAGCCGTATAATAAATTATCCTGCCCGGGGAATAGGACAAACAACTATAGAAAAAATTAGTGTATTAGCACATCGTAATTCTTTATCATTGTGGGATATAATTTCAAAAATTGAACTTGCAACAGATATTTTAAATAAAGCTACTATTTCTAAAATTATTAGCTTTAGAACACTTATCCAAAATTTCATACAAGATTTACAAATTGCCGATGCATATTCATTAGGTTCACGAATTATTGAACAATCAGGCATTTTTGCGGAATTAAAAGCTGATACTAGCATAGAAGGCAAAAGTAGATTTGATAATATACAAGAATTACTCAATGGTATAAAAGAAATTGTAGAACAAGAAACTGAGGAAATATATCTACATAATTACATAGAACGTATTGCATTGCTTACAGATATAGATTCAGATGAAACAGAAAAATTAAATAAAATTACCCTTATGACTGTTCATTCTGCCAAGGGATTAGAATTTGAACATTGCTTTATAGTAGGACTTGAAGACGGGTTATTCCCTTCTACAATGAATAAAAACAATCCTCACGAAATTGAAGAAGAACGAAGATTATTTTATGTTGCTCTTACTCGTGCAAAACAAACAGCAACATTATCTTATGCCAGTTCGCGTAGAAAATGGGGTAATTTAGAAATATGTAAACCAAGTCAATTCATTAACGATATCGACTCTAAATACATAGAAGACAAAAGAATCCAAGGATTTTCAAGCAATAATTATAGCTTTTTGAATGAATCTGATTATCAAAAAAAACAAATAAAACCTCAAACATTTAATTCATTTACTAAACCTACACAGTCAACAAAACCTATAAAAATAGAACATTTTGAAGCAGATGCTCCCGAAAAAATACAATCGGGGCAAACAATTATACATGCAACATTTGGGAAAGGTATTGTCAAAGAAATCATTGGTAAATACCCTGACTCGGTAGCACATATACATTTTTCTGCTTCGGGCGAAAAAAAATTATTATTAAAATTCGCTAAGCTCAAAGTTGTAGAATAATTACCAATTAAACTTTCAATATTTTTCGTATTTTTGTATCATAATATCAAATATATATGGAGTATAATACTACACAAAAAAAACTAATTTTACCCGAATACGGTAGAAATGTGCAAATGATGGCAGAACACCTTCTTACAATAGAAAATCGCCAACGTAGAACCGAAGCAGCTCACGAACTTGTAGCTATTATGACTAATATGAATCCTTTAGTAAAAGAAACTAAAGATTATAAACAAAAAATTTGGGATTTTTTGGCAGAATTATGCGAGCATAAATTAGATATAGACTTCCCCTATCCAATAACAAAGGCTTCTGAATTACCTCCTCCCGATAAATTAGAATACAACACCAGTAAAATAAAATTCCGCCATTACGGACTAATAATTGAAAGATTAATAGAAGCAGCTTCAAAATTTGAAGATGGCCCCGATAAAGATGTACTGATAAAAATGATTGCTAACCATATGAAAAAAACATATATAGCATGGAATCAAAAATCGGTAAATGATTCAATTATAATAAATGATTTATATAAACTTTCACATGGCAAACTCAATTTATCTGAAGAAACTAAACTTATGCATGTAAGTGTTGCCAAAGAACAAAACAATAATCACAACAACAAAAAACACAATAATAAACAAAAAAATAACAAACGCAAATAAATGGCTGTTTTTAGAATTACAGGCGGTAAAAAATTGCGAGGCGATATTTATCCGCAAGGAGCAAAAAATGAAGCACTGCAAATATTATCGGCTGTATTACTAAGTAAACAAAATATTACCATTCGTAACATTCCTCGTATTAGTGATGTTCTAAGACTTATAGAATTACTTATGAGTTTAGGGGTAAAAGTTACCCAAATTAATGAACATGACTATACTTTTCAAGCAAAAGATATCAATCTCGATTACCTCAATTCAAAAGAATTTTTAGAGAAAAGTACTAGTTTACGGGGTTCTATTATGATAATAGGGCCATTGTTAGCTCGGTTTGGCAAAGGGTTTATTCCAAGTCCCGGAGGTGATAAAATCGGACGACGACGATTAGACACACATTTTATAGGATTTCAGCATTTAGGTGCCACTTTCACATTTGATGCAAAAACAAGTAGTTTTACTGTTTCAGCCAAACAATTACAAGGAACCTATATGTTACTTGATGAAGCATCTGTTACCGGAACGGCAAATATTATAATGGCAGCAGTATTGGCAAAAGGAACTACCACTATTTACAATGCCGCATGTGAACCATATATACAGCAATTGTGTAAAATGCTAAATGCTATGGGAGCAAAAATATCGGGAATAGCTTCAAATTTATTAACTATTGAAGGTGTTACTGAATTAGGAGGATGCGAACATACTATATTACCCGATATGATAGAGGTTGGTAGTTTTATGGGATTAGCAGCAATGACCGGTTCAGAAATAACTATTAAAAACGTATCATATAATAATTTAGGAATTATTCCGCAATCGTTTGCCCGATTAGGAATTCAATTCGAAAAAAGAAATGATGATATTTATATTCCTTCACAAAACTCCTATACAATTCCTACATTTATTGATGGTTCTATAATGCACCTTGCAGATGCTCCTTGGCCCGGCTTAACTCCTGACTTATTAAGTGTTTTATTAGTTGTTGCAACACAAGCATCAGGTAGTGTTTTGATACATCAAAAAATGTTTGAAAGCAGATTGTTTTTTGTTGATAAACTCATAGATATGGGCTGCCAAATAATATTATGTGACCCACACCGAGCAACAGTTATTGGATTAGGAAATAAACAAAAATTACGTGCAACAACCATGTCTTCTCCAGATATTAGAGCAGGAGTTGCTCTTTTAATAGCAGCAATGTCTGCCGATGGAACTAGTACTATTCACAATATTGAACAAATTGATCGTGGCTACGAACGTATTGATGAACGCCTCAATGCTATAGGTGCAGAAATTATTAGAATTCAATAAGCAATTTTCACTTTTTTATTCCATTATATAAGTAATATAGTATTTTTTACTATTTTTATAGTATTATACAATACTATACCTTAAAAACTTATCAAAGTAGCAATTGAAAATTTTTGAAAACATATTAAAGAAATATTGGGGATATACCAAATTTAGACCTCTTCAACTTGAAATAATTAGAAGTGTACATTCGGGAGTAGATACACTTGGACTTATGCCTACCGGTGGAGGAAAATCAATAACGTTTCAAATTGCAGGTTTAGCAAAAGAAGGTATATGTATAGTTGTAACTCCCCTTATTGCTCTTATGAAAGACCAAGTAGACTCATTGCGTCAAAAAGGAATAAAAGCTATTGCCATATACTCGGGAATGAACTACAAAGAAATTGAAATAGCGTATGATAATTGTACATATGGAAATGTAAAATTCTTATATATATCCCCGGAACGACTCAAAACAGATATGTTTCGAGAACGAATTCGAAATATGAATGTTAACTTACTTACAATAGATGAGGCACACTGTATTTCACAATGGGGATATGACTTTAGACCATCTTATTTAGAAATAATTGAAATAAGAAATGTAATACCTACTGTTCCTGTTTTGGCTCTAACAGCCACAGCAACTCCCGATGTAGTAGCCGATATACAAAACAAATTAGGGTTTAAACGCCATAATGTATTGCAAACAAGCTTTGAACGGAAAAATCTAACATATATAGTTAAACAAAAAGAAGATAAATTAGGTTATATTTTAACTATTTGCAAAAAAATACGAGGTGCCGGAATAGTATATGTTAAAACACGCAAACAAACTAAAGAAATAGCCCTAGCTCTGAGAGAGATGGGTGTAAATACAGATTTTTATCATGCCGGACTCGATGCACAAACACGAAATTTAAAACAAGAAAATTGGATGAAATCTCATAATATGGTAATGATTTCAACCAATGCATTTGGAATGGGTATTGACAAACCAAATGTTCGATTTGTTTTACATTTTGACATGCCCGAATCACTTGAAGCATATTTTCAAGAAGCAGGCAGAGCTGGTCGAGATGGTCTTGAAGCTTTTGCCGTGCTATTGTATAATAAAAAAGATATTTCTAACTTAAAAGCAAATTTTACAAAAAAATTCCCTGATTTTAAATACATAAAAAATGTATACGAAGCTTTAGCTAATTATTATCAAATAGAAGTTGGTGCTGCCAAAGGAAACGTTTATGATTTCTTTATTGATGACTTTTGTAAAACGTTTAAATTTGAAATTGTAAAAACATATAATAGTATAAAAATACTGGAAGACGAAGGATATATTGTACTTTCAGAAGCTGTAGAAACAAAATCACGTGTAAAATTCAAATTACAACGCGATGATTTATATAAATTTCAAGTTGAACATAGACAATTTGATGCATTTATTAAACTTTTATTGCGTTCATATACAGGTATTTTTACAGAATTTTGTATAATCTCTGAAGAACAATTGGCAAAAAAAGTAAACGCTGAAACAGACCTTATTATAAAATATCTTATAGCTTTGGCAAAATTGGGTATCATAAGTTACTACCGAGCCAAACAAAATCCATTGATTATTTATACAGAAGAACGATTGCCTACTGAATCATTGTTATTTTCATATAATGATATTGAAACACGAAAACAAAAACATGAACAGCGATTACAAGCAATTATAGAATATGTTACAAATCATTCTAAATGTAGAAGTTTACAATTATTGGAATATTTTGGCGAAAGTAACAAAATGCGCTGCGGTAATTGTGATGTATGTAGAAAGCGAAATGAAATAGGCGTAAATACAATTACATTTGACTATATTGTTAGTGATTTAAAACGAATAATTGGTAAAAAACCGGCTTCATTGCATGAAATTATATCTCAAGTTTCACATTCCGAACAAGATGTAATTTCTGTAATTAATTATCTACTTGACCATAAGAAAATTAGCTACACCGGAGGTTCTGAATTACTATGGAATACATAACATGTACTTTTAATTTATGTTTTACCATGTACATTACTATACTTTTATTGTATATATTCAATTAAAAATTGTTGCAATTATTATATTTTTGTGAAAAAGTAAAAACGTATGAACAAACAAATTACCGTAGGAGTTGATATAGGTGGAACAAATACCGCTATTGGATTTGTTGACAGAGAAGGAAATTGTGTATTTGAAACATCTATTCCGACCAAAGAACATGTTGAAATAGAGCCATATATAAAGAATTTAGCCGGTATTATTCAACAAGAATTAACACAAAAACCTGAGTTTGAACTTGTAGGAATAGGAGTTGGAGCACCCAACGCTAACTATCATAGAGGCACAATAGAAGAAGCACCAAATTTGAGTTGGAAAGGAACGGTATATTTTTGTAAAATGTTAGGTTCTTATTTTCCAAATATACTTGTAACTATAACAAACGATGCAAACGCTGCAGCCATGGGAGAAATGATATACGGTGCTGCCAGAGGAATTCGTGATTTTATAGTGATTACTTTAGGTACCGGATTAGGAAGTGGTATAGTAGTTAATGGTGATTTAGTATACGGACATGACGGATTTGCAGGAGAAGTTGGTCACACTACTGTATTTCCCGGCGGAAGACAATGTGGCTGCGGTAAAAAAGGTTGTTTAGAAACCTATGTGTCTGCAACAGGTATGGTAAGAACCATGGCTGAAATTTTATGTAATTCTAATAAACCATCAAAACTTCGTGATATTCCCTACAATAAAATTACAGCATTAGACATAGAATTAGCCCTCAAAGATGGCGATGAATTAGCTAAAGAATGTTTTGAATATACAGGACACATTTTAGGTCTTAAATTAGCCGATGCTGTTTGTCATACCAGTCCTTCACATATTTTCTTATTTGGTGGAGTTGCTAAAGCAGGTAATTTAATAATTGAACCTACAAAACGAGCTATGGAAGAAAATCTTTTACCTATTTTTAAAAATAAAATTACTATAGCTCAAAGTGGTTTACTCAATGTAAACGCAGCTGTTTTAGGCGCTAGTGCTTTGGCTTGGAATGAATTAGAAAAATAATTTATAAATACGGCGGACATTTAACCGAAGTCATTTTTTTTCGTTTTTTTTGTTCATAGAGTATTGATGAAACCGTCAATTCAAAAGCTCCATGTCCATTACTTGCTTTTTTAAGTGATGATATATTTATATCATAATTGCATAATATTGTATACCCTAAATAATTACATCCTACACCTACTATTATTGCATCTCTATCGCGCGAACGAAACCATACTCCGCCGGATACATCAATAATTGAAAGATTATCGAAATATTTAATTGCCATAGCTCCTACATGATATTCTTTTTGTTTTCCTTGAAATTGCATTTTTACTGCCGGTACCATGTCAACATCGGGCTTTACTTCTACTATTGCCATTGCATGAATCAACATTCTAGCATATAATTGAACCGATTTATCATCAAAAAAAGAAATATTTGGTGTTGTAAGATTGTACCCTGCTAAACCCATAGTATATGATTGTGTTTTATTAGGTTTATATGTTGCCTGTCCTCCTGCTCCAATATTAAAAAAAAACGAATTTGTTTTATCAAAATCCTCATTCATTGGCAAATTAGGGTTATATTGTACTCCATCAAATTGATCGGGGAAACGCAATAATGTATAGTCTAATGAATTAAACACAAGCGCAGGCATCAATCCGGCAGAAAGATTCCATTGTTTATTACTAGTAATATGAATATATGAAACCGGAAATTGTAATTGAATAGTATTAAATTGTGAATCTCCGGCTATATCATAATTAAGAAGTATTCCATATCCAAACGTTTTTCTTAATCCATGTAATTTGCTTGTTTTTGTATCAATTCCCAAAGATACAGTTTGATACGGCACAGCTACAGTTCTATATCTGTCTCTATACGTAAGATTATACCGATATTTTCCTTTAAAATAACCGGTAAAAGCAGGATTTAGATTTAATACATTAGTATAAAAATTTGAAAAATGTATATCCTGTCCAAATGCTTGAAAGACAAAACACGCATATAGTATACTAATTATTATTCGTTTCAATGGTTATTTAATTATTGTAATATTTCCTTTTGACTTAAATTTTTGTTGATTCAAACAAGTAGCTTCTAAATAATATACTAATACTTGAGGTTGCAATACTTTTCCTTGATATGTTCCATCCCACCCTTTTGTAATATCAGTTGTTTCAAAGAGCTTTTCACCCCACCTGTCGTAAATTGCAAAATACAAATCAGTAATTACATAACTCTTAATATATAACATATCATTTTTCCCATCATTGTTGGGTGTAAATGCAGTAGGAATATAAATAAACGGATCATCACAAACCCATTCATGCACAGTTACCTGAACAGTATCAACAGATTCACAACCATATGTATCTATAGCTCTTACATAATAGGTAAAAGAATCTTGTGGTACAACAGTCACTATTGGCAATGCGTAATTTTCCATCCAAATATTTGGATACCAAAAATACGATACCGTATCAATAGGAATAGGAGAAGCATGTAATTGAGTAGATTGACCTTTAAACAAAATTGATTGTTCGGCAAATGCATCTAAATACGGTAGCCGTTCATGTTTGCCAATTATAACAGCTTGTGCTAAACTTGTTTTACAACCATGAGCATCTGTAACATTTACATTATAAAGACCTTGACACAATGACTGAATAGTTTTGGTTGTATCACCACGAGACCACAAATACGCATATGGTAATGTTCCACCAGAAATAGTTATATCAATAGCCCCATTACAAGCAGCATCACATGTTACATACCAAATTGATGTATCAATTATTTGCAACAAATCGGGTTCTTCAATTACAAACTCACGAGTATTTATACAACCTAATCCATCGGTTACAGTAACTATATATTTTCCTTCTCCTAATTGAGATCTTTGCGAAGAATTTAATCCATTTTCCCATTCATAGGTATATGGTTCAATACCTTTGGGTGATAAGACTATAGACGCATCGGTTTGTCCATGGCAACTTATTGGATTATAAACACTTGTTTCTATTTTAACTTCATCTACATTCACTTGTACAGTATCTTGAACTATACATCCGGCATAATTGGTAGCATATACTATAAATTGTGTTGATCGCTCCGGTCTTACTATAGCATTTTCCGAATCACCACCGGACACAACTGCACTTTTAGGAGTCCAATTATACGAAAGGGATGAACCATTTATAAGATTTTGAACTGAAATAGTAGCAACATCATTCTTACATATAAGAGTATCGCCGGTTGCTATAATTTTGTTATCGGCAACTTCTACCAATATTGAATCAATATCTTCATATTCGCAAAACATACTTAATGTATGAACATAATACATAGTAGTTTCTGTAGGATTAACCACAATACTATTTTGTTTAAAATCTGAATTTAAAATAGGAAAAAAATAAGGCGATGTAGACCATAAGTAGCGTTGAGTAGGAGAACTGGTTTGAGCAGTTAAACGTACCTGATCTCCTACACATACCGGATTTTTAGGAGTATTTAATACCGTTGATTGTATTGATAGAATTGTATAATCATCTTTATACACATTTACCATTTGATTATATACTGTTTGACACCAACCGGAAGATACAGTAAGAGTATATTGAGTAGTTTCTGTAGGATTAGCTGTAGATTGAGGTTTATCAATTTCGGTAAGATTATGTGTAGGATTCCATTCATACGTTAATTCAGGATTGTAGGGATTTGAAATTCCTATAATTGTTGATTGGCCTTCACAAATATTTTTATCCGGTAATATTTCATTTTTTATATTATTTACAATTACCAATTTCTTTTTTATAGAATCAGATAAGTTACAAGCCGAATTATCGGCAACAGTGAGTGTTATTATATATTCGCCCGGATTTACATACACATGTTTAGGATTTTCATCGTGCGATACAGGTGAACCATCACCAAAATTCCAAGTATAGGTAATTTGAGGATTATTATAATGAATTTTAGTAGTATTTTTAAACTCTAGTTCTTTTGTTTTACAACCTATTTCAGGTAATTCAAAATCGGCAATCAACAAACCAAAATCAATAAAAAAACGCATTACGGCATTATTACAATTTGTAGAGTTATTATTGTTTGACCACGCGCCGGGCTTAGGTGATGTAGGAAATCCATTGCATGCTCCACAGCTGGCACACACACTTTGATATATATATCCTTTATTGTCAAACCTACTGGTTCCACCATCTACATGATCATGGCCACTATAATTACAGGGAATATTTATGACATTCACTCCATCATACGAAATCCACCCACCATAGTTTATTTCGCCAATAAATGTAGCATAATCCAAATTTTTTGCTTCATCATCAATTACCATAATATAAAAATCCTGACCATCGGTATATGATTGGTAAGCATCAGCTGTTATTGGTAAATTCTTGGTTCCTTGTAAAAATCGCCATCCATAGGCGTCGTACCTATAATATCCATAATATGGATCAAAAAACCACCCGGGATTTTGACCTTGTGCCCAATCGCGTCCAGAACCTGCTAAATATATTCTGTTACAAATATCAACTTCAAAAGCTGTTGGTGAAATATTTGGTCTTCCATTACCGGTTCCAAATACGGTAGACCAATTAAGTGTTTGTAAATCATTAGAAAACGATGCTAAAAACTGACCACTATTTGGTCTATTAAATGGGGCATTATAAATTAATGTATTACCCGATGCTCGTGTTTGACCAAAAATAAAGACATTTCCAACATTATTTACTCTTACAAAATGAGCCTGGTCATAAGCTGTTGAACCATAATACGTAGCTGCTTGTAATGCTCCATTACTTTGACTCATTTTAAGAACAAATGCATCAACTGTCCCCCCTATTCTATTCTTTATAAATCCATTCATAGGTATTCCCAGAGTTGAAGAACAAGTACCACCGGTAACATAAGCATTACCGCTATGGTCTACATCTATTGAATACGCAGCATCTTTACTTGAACCACCTACATACGTACTCCATTGTAAAACTGATAAATCAGGAGTAAATTTACATACTATACCATCTTGCATACCACCAAATGTAGGCTGCATGGCCTGCACAACCGGGAAATCATTGGAAAATGTAGTGGAAGCAATATATACATTATTATCATCATCTATCATTATTTCACCGCGAGCACCGTCACCATAATTATAGTATAATGAATCGTGACCATAATATAAATTTACCTCCCAATCGAAGTTAATTCCATCATTTGCGCTTCCTCCCAGATATGTTGACGATAATAATTGTGTACCATTTGAACTTAATCGTGCAATAAACATATCTACACCGTTTTCAAACTCTATAGCATTGTCATATAAAATATTTTTTCCACCATTAAACGTAGGATCATACGCGTTTTGCATAGGAAAATCATGTGAACCTGTTGTCCCAAGAATTAATAGTTCATTGTTGCTATTTGCAATTAAACTATGAGGCATTTCTGCACTTGTACCTCCTAAATATGTAGCGTATAAACGTTGTGTTCCGGTAGGGTCATATTTAATAATACCTACATCCCATGTGCCTCCACCAAATGTTTCTTGCAATGCTCCAATATTTGTGGGATAACCAAATGCATCTACAATACCTCCTGCATACACATTATTTTCGCTGTCGTAAGTTGCAGTAAAACCCCAGTTATCGGCAATAGAACCGGTATAGGTACTAAAAACTAATTCCGGGTCAATATATAATGTATATTTAGGATTATATATACCAACAGTATAGCTTAATGTAAAATATTCAAGTTTATAGGCACATTCAACAAAAATAGTATCATTTTCTATTATTTGATATGCAATAGGTTTTTTCTCAAACACCTCATTTACTGAAGTGTAAATAATAAGATTACCGTTTATATCTATTTCCATTTTAGGAACACCTGTATATCGTAATTGAATTTGAGAAGGTTTTCCTCCCGGTTTTACAATAAAGTCATATTTGAGACTTCCATTGTTGTTATATAAAGAAAGATCTATATTGGAATATACACCTTTGTAAGTTATAGTTTCAAAACTTTGAACACCTTGTGCCCATTTTTGGGGATTGTTTCCTATATAATAATTTTCAATTCCTGAAATTGGCTTATGGGCAACTATTGAAGCTTTTTTGTTCATATTTATGAATTGAACGGCATATGCATGTGCTTTAAATTCCTTTTTTTCGTGAGAATTACAAGATGATAACGGTTGAATGGTTGACGTATCAACAGATACTGTTCCATTAACAAAATCAGACAATTGTTGCTTTAAATTTTGTTCATCATACTCATGCTCTACCTCACCGTGCGCTACACTATGCGAATGTCGTTTATGTGTGCCATCAGTAAAATAATATGTAAATCCTTGTTTTTCTGCATATAAAAATCCTTGATATAATTGGGATCGATACAATACACGATCATCCCATTGATTCTTATTTTGTGTAAAAACGATAGAAGGAATCTGAGCTATACTTTGAAAGCATACCAAAATAAACCAAATATTCAACCCGATTTTTTGTATATTCATCATTTAAATTGGTCTGATTTTGTGATAAAATTACAAAAAATTACTATAGCTATCAAATTTTGAGTCAATTTGTTTGCAGTCAAAAAAAATTAAAAGCCCTAACTTTATTCAAGTTAGGGCCTTATATTTTTTTGGCGGAGAAAGAGGGATTCGAACCCCCGTTACGTTGCCGTAAAACGGTTTTCAAGACCGCCGCGTTCAACCACTCTGCCATTTCTCCGCTGCAAAAATACAATTTTTTTGAATAATACAAATTGTATTTGCATATATTTTATAAAAAGATTAATTTGATTTGATTTTCAAAAGCTTACACCTGCTTTTTGTTGAAATATTCAATTTTTACAGGTTGAATACAAAGCATAAATATAGCAAAAAATGAGAAGAAAACCAACCCATTTATTCCATCAAGCATATCTTCATTGAAAAAAGATATTAAACAAATACTCAACCAACTAATTGAAAGTATGTTAAGATTTTTTCGAGAGAAATAAATAATTCCCAAAATACTACTAATAAAAACAGTAAAACCAACAATTCCATACTGAACAGCTACAAGCATAAATTGATTATGAGGTTTTTTCCAAAATTTTTGAGGCATTTTAATTGGTTGTTTTGCATACTGTTCATGTAATTTTTCGGTAATATGTACCACTCCTGTTCCAAACCACATATGTTTTTTAAATACTTCATATGCACATTTTAAAAATTCTATACGCTGTGTTACCGAATGGCCCGCCGGATTTCTCCCAATTTTATAATTATGGAATTCCCATATTACTTCATAAATTCTATGCGATAAATTAAACGATTTATCAAATCGGTAATTTGTACAGCCGGCATGAATATTTCTAATATCTTCTTGACTTAGTTGTTTAAGGCCCGATGCGTCCTTGCGAAGATTTTTTGATGTCATGTACCGCTTAAGTGTATAATATAGAATATGACCTTTTTCATCATTTCCAAATATTGGCTTTGAACTATATAGAGGCCAATTCTCAACAATTTCTTTTTCACACACATATAAATCAACCCAATTACCATTTTCTAATCGTCCGGTTTTTGTAAATGGAGCATATGGGTTTCCTAACAGGGTTACTGAATCTAATTTTTGAATTTCAACAGTGCTTGGATTTGTAAAATAATGTAATTCTTTGGTTACAGTATCTGTTACAAACCAAATTCCAATAATTATAATGCTAAGTGGCAATAATTTGAGCACTATATGTTTTTGTTTTTGAATTTGAGAAATTGTAAAAAATAAAAACAATAATGCTAACCCAACAAATCCTGTTATAGAACTTAAAATAATAACAAAAAAGATAAGCCAAAATAAAGCAAGCCATAGGAAAACCTTTTCTTTGGTATGTATTCGTACCCGAGTATTATAAAATAAATAATACCCTGTGCCTGCAATTGCCATAAGTGTATACAATGCCAATCTAATATATGACATAAATACACTTAATTCGCGTACATCTGTATAATTATCGGCAACATACAAAAAGTACACAAAACAATATACAGTATTTATTACAATAGAAATAATGTATAGCAGCATTACAACATGAAATTGTTTGCGCGTTAATTGCTTACTACTACCCAATACCAAAGCATAAACTAACATTGGAGCATTGTCCCAAATATCTTTTATTGCTTTAGGATTTGGTACATAAACAAGTGCTCCAATAAAAATCAAAAGATAAATACTTAATAAAAATAAAGGGGTTTTACGTTGCCAAAGTATTTGAAATTTATATGAAAAATTCTTTTGTAATATCCAAACAGTTAGCATAGCAATACTTGAAACTGTTATAAAAAAATTACCCCACGTAAAAAAGCTAACTGTAAACAATAGTATAATCCATATTACATGGTCATATGTGAGTTTACGTATAATATACATATAAATAGAAATACTTAATCCTGACGAAATAATTGGATAAACCCTGAAGTTTCATGTCGTTTATCTCTATTACTAGATTGCACAACATAATAATAAACTCCTGATGGACACTTCATTCCCAAATTATCGTTTCCTGTCCATGAAATAGTTAAAGCCTCTTGTTTATAAACCAGTCCACCCCAACTATTGTAAATCCATACTGTAAAAACATCTACACCATTTGTATTAAAGAAAAACACATCATTTTCATCATTGCCTCCGGGAGTAAATGTGTTAGGAATATACGCTTTACGACTTTTAACATCTTTATTTTTTTGGGAATTTTCAGTAAAAAAATAATCGGTAACAGGAATAATCTGATGTTTTGAATACGTACATTGTTCTAATTTATAATATTCTATATCTCGTTGATTTTCAAATTTACTGCTATCAAGTGCTATTTTTAATTTTACATAATAACCGGGGCTGAAATTTTCTGCAGGAAATGTATATTTATATTCAATAGAATCAACATGAAATTTGGTATATGGCGTATTCATTGGCTCACCATATTCATTTGTTTTATAAATTTCCCAATAATATGTCCACTTACTTAAATCATGAGGTTTAAAATTGGCTGTATCAACAGTAAATATATGAGCAAATGACTGTATAGGAGCTTTCGAATCATCTGTACTCGGATCATCTATTTCGTATAAAAAATTAGTACTTTCAACTAATGGACTATACACTGTAATTGGTTGTGCCAATGTTCTGCGAGCATATTGACCTTCAGGTATTTTTATGGTAGCCGTTTTTCTTGAGTTGTCAATACCTGTATATGTAATAGCTAATTGAACTGAATCGTCAGAACGACTTATAAATTGTACAGATGTAAATGGTCTATTTTTTATACTATCATGAATTGATACAGTATTTAATACTTGCAAACGCACATCAAATACCCCATCTTGAACATATCTGTGTGTTGTGTTTGATGTATTATCTTTTATTATTTGAGGGGTATTATCTCCAAAGTCAAAAACATATCTACAATTACCTGTACATGACGATGTGTTTATAAATTCAACTTCTGTATTATTTACTGCTATTCCATTAGAATATTCTGTATAACACATTATATATTGAGAATCGTCGCGAAGCGAAAAATTTGCTGTAGTTTGACTATAGCAATAACTAAGAAAAAAATATACAACAAAACTGAGTATTGATATTCTCATATTTTATACATCTGATTTACAAAACAAAAATAACATATTTTTCTATCATTTTAGTATATCTAAAGACAATAATATTTTTACTTTATCAAACTAATATATGCCACAAAACAATTGTGAATGAAAAATTTCTCCTAATAGATATATAAAATTTTATTTGTAATGATAAAAAGAATTCCTATTCTTTAACTTACATGTAAATATTTTTGATTTTTTTTGAATTATGCTAAAAAAACAACCCGGATATAGGCGATATTTAGAATACTATTAATTAAAGTTTTTTGAAGAGTGCGGATAATCTAAAAGTGTGCATAAACTTTTATCTCTTCAATATCCGGGTTGTATTAAAAAAGTATGAGTATTTCAGTTATAAAAATACTATTTTATAAAAAAAATGTCAAGATTTTATACTATTATTTAATTAACAATGTGCATATTTTTTAAAAACCGTTTGAAATACAGATAATTAAAAAATTACTTTTTTGATAACGATTTCGAATAACGTTCATTCATAATTTTAAGGATAGTATCGGTGATATTAAGATGCTCTTTGGCATACAATACACTACTATTAAATGCATTATTCAATACTATTTCATATTTATTATCAGCATTATGAAATTTAATGGCAACTTGTACACTATCAAGCAATTCTTTCATGAGTAATTGTTCTTTATTTGCCAATTCTTGTTGTTTTGATTGCTGCCACTCCATTAACTTTTGTTGTTTTAGCTGTAATTCTTGTTCTTTGGTTTGAGCATCGCGTGTTGTTATTAATCCTTTTTGAACTTGCGATTGCAATTGATACACTTCTTGTTCAAAAGCTTGACCTTGTTGTTGCAATTTAGCATCTTCTTGTTTAACCATTGCTTGATATTGCCCTTCAATTTTTTTGTAATATAAATAATTGCGCATAAGTGAATCAACAATAATATAGGCAACAGGAAATGGTTTAATTACGATATTACCACTTGAATCCTGAACTGCTATATGAACAGGTTCAGTTTTTTCTTTACCGGGAGTTGTTTTTTTATTTATAGTAACGAGAATAAATAAAACTACAATTGCAAATCCAAATACAATGTGTAGTATAGTGTTTCCATGTTTCATAAAAAATTATTTTTATCGTTTTTGTTTAAAAAAATTCTGTAGCAATGTTTCGCATTCGGTTTGAAGAATACCACCTATAATTTGAGTTTTAGGATGCAAAATATGTGACCTCAACGCAGATATTCCCCGTTTATTATCACTCGCGCCATATACTATAGTTCCTATTTGCACCCAATATGAAGCACCTCCGCACATAGCACAAGGTTCTAATGTTACATACAAAGTTGCTTTTTGCAAATACTTACCCCCTAAATATTCTGTTGCCGAAGTAAATGCTTGCATTTCAGCATGAGCTGTTGGGTCATTGAGTGTTTCGGTTAAATTGTGTGCTCGAGCTATTATTTGATTATTATATACAATTACTGCACCTACAGGAACTTCATCTTTTTGCAAAGCAATATTTGCTTGTTGCAAGGCTTGCTTCATAAAATACTCGTGGCTATGCTGTTCTGTAAGCGACATGAATTATTTATTTTTTTACTATTTGCAAGCATAATTCATCTAACTGGGCTTGAGAAATTTCAGTTGGACACTCGGCCATGAGATCTTTTGCAGCATTATTTTTAGGAAAAGCAATTACATCACGAATAGAGTCGGCACCTGCCAAAATAGAAACAAAACGGTCAAAACCAAATGCCAAACCTCCATGAGGTGGAGCACCATAAGTAAATGCTCCCATCAAAAATCCAAATTGTGTTTGAGCTTGCTCTGACGTGAATCCTAATAATGAAAACATTTTTGATTGCAATTCTGAATTATATATACGAATTGATCCCCCTCCAATTTCACTTCCATTTACAACAAAATCATAAGCATTGGCACGTACTTCTTTTGGATTAGTATCAAGCAAAGGAATATCTTCGGGTTTTGGTGATGTAAAAGGATGATGTTTTGCATATAAACGTTGTGTTTCTTCGTCCCATTCAAATAAAGGGAAATCAATTACCCACAGAGGTGCAAAAACATCCTTTTTTCGCAATCCCAATCTAGTACCCATTTCTAAACGCAATTCAGACAATGCATTTAATGCAAGTGATTGCTCTCCGGATATTATCAATACTAAATCACCGATTTGCGCATTGCATATTTTGCAAATATCAGTAAGTTCTTGAGGAGTATAAAATTTATCTACAGAAGATTTAATAGTACCATCTTCGTTGTATTTAATATAAATTAAGCCCTTTGCTCCAATCTGCGGACGCTTTACCCATTCTGTAAGTTCATCAAGTTCTTTTCGTGTATAAGTAGCACAACCTTTTGCTGTAATAGCTCCTATATATTCGGCATCATCAAGTACTTTAAAATCTTTACCTTTCATTGCCCCTGTAAGTTCTTGAATAGTCATACCAAATCTAATATCGGGTTTGTCACAACCGTAATATTTCATTGCATCGGCATAAGTCATTTGAGGGAAATCGCCTTCAAAAGTAATTCCTTTAGCTTCGGCAAAAATAAATTTAGCTAATCCTTCAAACATTGAAATTATATCATGTTGTTCAACAAATGACATTTCACAATCTATTTGTGTAAATTCCGGTTGGCGGTCGGCGCGTAAATCTTCGTCACGGAAACATTTTACAATCTGAAAATATTTATCAATACCACCAACCATAAGAAGTTGTTTGAACAATTGTGGCGACTGCGGCAATGCATAAAACTGCCCCGGCCATACTCGCGAGGGCACTACAAAATCGCGAGCTCCTTCGGGTGTAGAACCTATTAATACAGGTGTTTCTATTTCTAAAAATCCTTGTGAATCTAAATATTTTCGAATAGCTTGTGCCATTCGATGACGTAATTCTAAATTAGAACGTATAGGATTTCTACGAATATCTAAATATCTAAATTTCATTCGTAATTCTTCACCACCATCGGTATCGTCTTCTATTGTAAAAGGTGGTAATTGTGCTTTATTAAGAATTGTAATGGTATTAGCAGATATTTCAATTTCTCCGGTTGGATTATGTTTATTTTTACTTTCACGTTCTATTACCGTTCCTTGAATTTGAATTACATATTCACGACCTAATTCATTTAATTGTTCCTGCATATAAGCATTCTGAGAGCCATCAGCAACTATTTGTGTTATACCATATCTGTCTCGTAAATCAACAAAGGTCATTCCTCCTAATTTTCTGGTTCGCTGTACCCAACCACTCAGTGTAACTTGAGTTCCAACATCAGAAATTCGCAATTCGCCGCAGGTATGTGTTCTATACATAATACTATAATTTACAAAATTTGAGGAACAAAAATAGGGAAAAAATACATGACTTAATTAAAAAATAAAAAAAATGAGAGTTCTATGCATACGTCTATTGTATACAATTTTTAAATACTATTAAAAAAATAAATTTTTTTATTTGTTATCAATAAGCATAATTAATTCAATGCACTTGCAATTGCAGTATTTATTTCATGAATTACAAATGGTTTTGACAAATATTTGAGTATAATATGGTCTCGCAATGCTTTTTGAATTTCAGGTGTTATATCAAAACCGGTTAGAATAAAACATGAACACTGTGGAAAATTTTCTTTTACATTTCGCAAAAAATCTACTCCATTTATTTCGGGCATTTTCATATCACTGATTACAATTGGAATATGAGGATTTTTAGTAAGAATTTCCAATCCCTCTTTTGCATTGTTTGCAGTTAATACATGATATTTTGATTTAAAATTGAGCTCAAACAACATAAGATTTATCGGCTCATCGTCTACGTATAATATAGATGTTTTTGTATCCATATTTCATCATGGTTTTAGTAATTTCACTACACAAATATACACATATATACGCAACTATCAACGTTCTGTTTCAGAAAAAATTAACATTTCACATCTTTTACAATTAAATTCTACTCTGTACCTATGTTTATTATCTTTCAAATGTATTGGTTCTGCTGCAATTATATTGTTATTTTGTTTAGGACAATTACCTGTTTCAAAACGAATACAATATTTTGTAGTCATAAGAGGAATTGAGTTATCTTTTTGTAATTCAAATGCTTGAGGAGTTATGTGTATTCCGTGTCTTTTATAAAATGCTTGTGCATATACATTACTTACATTTAATCTTGCATCTATAGGTACATTCAACGGAAAAGATATTGCATTTGGAATAATAGTTTTTTCAATACGAACATATGCTTCTAAACGAACTGTTTGCAATTGCTGAATCAATAATCTGCGAGCTTCGTTTAATTCTGCAATTTGAATAAAAAACGGAGTATGCCAATCTATTGATACATGTGTAATTTTAAAGTTACTTTGACCTGTCTTTGAGAGTTGCTGCTGTATAGATTTTTTCATTTTTTCAACTTGCACAGCAGGATGTTTTACTATTATTCTTTCAACAAATGCTTCATAACCATATTCATCTGTTATAAATACTGTATATCCTTGTTGATTTTCTTGAAATTGAATTGAAGCTTCAATATATCTACAATGGTTACTTTGTTCTACTTGTTTTTCAAACTGAACCGATAGATTTCTCCATATACGAGTTCCTATTGGAACATTGACGTTTTCTGTTAATTCTATATAATTATCGGTAACTGAATTAACTCTTACCCCACTTAATTCACCTGCAGAATTTAAAAAACATAAGCCATCTCCATTACGCAGAGCTACATTGGTTTCAATACATATTTTTTTACCTTCAATTTTTGAAATTCTTCCTATGTATTCACCTTGCGATTTAGGTGTATCAAAATTTGCTATGGTGTTTTGTTTTTTTTGAATATAATAATCAGTAAATTGTCTGGAAAATGTTTTATTAATATCGGGTGTAAACGTAAAAGTTTGAGCACCATGTGATGATTTTTGTATATGTGTGCGTTGAGATATTTCGTAATCAATTATTTTTCTATAAAAAGCTGTACAATTTTTTACATATATTTCATCTTTTAAACGCCCCTCGATTTTAAAACTATGCACTCCTGCATCAATAAGAGCTCCTATGTGATGTTGTAAACTCAAATCTTTGGGTGACAAGTAAAATGCTTGTGTGTTTTTTTCTGTTGGTAAGGTACTAGGCTGTTTTTTTAAAACAAGTTAAAAATAGATTTTTTACTTTTAACTTTTAAAAAGAAACAGATTATGAAAAAAATTACATTTACAGAAACACAGATTTTAAACATTCTAAAAGA
>Ga0116190_1001112_pt1 | contig 24400 bp, 20 predicted proteins | sample AD_JPNTR4_MetaG_FD_89808 | JGI IMG/M metagenome (GOLD analysis project Ga0116190, IMG submission 89808) | Active sludge microbial communities of municipal wastewater-treating anaerobic digesters from Japan - AD_JPNTR4_MetaG | ecosystem: Engineered > Bioreactor > Anaerobic > Digestate | place...
AAATTTGTTTTATACGTATAAAAGCTATCTTGGTAAAATGCTTCGCCCGCTACGCTTTGCCCGTAATCTCTGTCAACCCAGAATGTGGCGTAATAACCGGTAATTGGATCGTCGTTTACATGTAGCGAGTTGCTGATTTGCGTTTGGTCTTGATTGATTGTAACAACCGGGGTGACGCTGTTAACTGCGACTGTCCCCGGGTCTCCATCAGGAAAAGCGAAGTTTACATAGTTCCCATCATCGGCTACAATCCAGGTATCTCCCGCGTTGTGCATGAGACCGTCAGTGGGACTTTGGTAGGAAGTCCAGGCTGACCCGGAATTTCCGGCGACATTGTCCGCTCTGGCGCCTCCGGCAAAGAAGCCGGCTGATAAAAGCAATGCCAGGCATAAGAAAATTATCTTCATTAAAAATTTCCGTTCCTTCATGGCAAACCTCCTCGAAAAATGTTTTGTTAAGTTTCTATGTTCTGTAAAGTTATAAACAACTTGTTTATCTGATTATTTCCTTTTTGATGGATACGCATCCCGTTCCTGCCGGCATCAGAAAAATTTTTACTGTTGTGCCGGATTCCCGCACGGCAATAGTCCTGGCCAGCGGCGCGGCTTTTTGAAATGCGCCGAATTGTTTTTCGGCTACCTGCGCGCAGTTTTGCGGCCAGTAAACAACGGTTTCATACATGCCGTTGCATCCGCCGGCCTGATTGGGCGCAACGCTGACGCTGGCATAAGCGGTATTATCTTTTATTAAAGGGATTTCGATGGATGTGGAAAAAAGCTGTCTGTCGGGATTGTCGTCAGGCAGAAAAAGCGTGGCGCCCGCGCCTGTCGAGCCTGTCAGCAGAAAATTTGTCACCTGATTTATCCGCCCGGCACAGGAGTTAACCCCCGCTTTCATGGCGGCCTGAGTAATGCCATTGGGTGGAGGCGTCTTACTATTACTAGTGGATGGCTGAGTTTTAAGTGGTTTTTGTTTTTCCGCGGCTATGGAAATCGATACGAGAAAAGTTAAAGAAAAGATTACTGCTACTAATGCGAGACTTAAAAGTTTCTTCCCGGACATTGGAACTCCTTTACTAATGGTTATCTTTTTGATTTTCCCATCCCAAATGGGATAATCGCGAAGCGCGTCCAGCGATACACATCGGAATTGGTCAGTCAAGTCACAAGAAAACAGTTGATGAAAAAGAGTACAGTGTGGCAACAAAAAACTCCGGAATTTGTCTTTAAACCACGCTATTTGGTTTCCATATCAGCCACAAATAATCTTTCTTAAGCAGCTGATTTTGTTCTTTATATAGCAGTTTTCAGTGAATGAATCAATGGTTAAACGGGTGTCCTATGTAATTTTTTACATTAAGCCAAAAATAACAATTTTGGTAAAAGGCCAATGTAAAAAGGACAAATCCAATGGAGATTTGCCCTTTTGAGTTAAAATTTTTAAATTATTTCGGTTTTATATTTTGCGTCCGGGGATGCTCATGGAAGCGGTGATGCCGCCGTCCACGGCAATGGCCTGGCCGGTGATGTAGCTGGCCTCGTCGCTGGCTAGAAACACAATCGCCCAGGCGACTTCTTCGGGACGGGCCGCGCGCTTGAGCTCGCAGTATTTGCCGAGCTGATTTTCCTTGCCGGTGCTGCGCGCCCAGTCGAAAAAGGGCTGGGTCATTGCGGTTTCAATCAGTCCGGGGCAGATGGCGTTGACGCGGATATTATACGCGCCCACTTCACAGGCCGACGTTTTCGTGAAGTTGATCAACGCCGCCTTGCTGGCGCTGTAGGCGTTGCCGCCCGCGCCGGAAAGGAGTCCGGCAACCGAAGCGATATTGATGATGGAACCCTGACGGCGCTGTTTCATGTGGGCGATGATGTGTTTGGTGGCGTAAACGGGCCCCAGCACATTGACCTCGAAAACCTTTTGCCATTCTTCCTGCTTCTGATCTTCGAGATTGTCCAGATTGCCGCCGATGCCGGCATTGTTCACCAGAATGTCAATGAAGCTGAACTTTTCCAGTCCGAAACGGATCATGGCTTGAATGGATGCTTCGGAAGATACGTCGGTCTGGACGGTGAAGTATTTTCCGCCAAAGTCCTTTATTTCATTGAGCACGTCGGTAAGCAGTTTGTCGTTGATGTCCGCAAGAATCAGATTGGCGCCTTCGCGCGCGAAAAGAGCAGCCGTGGCACGGCCGATGCCGCTGGCGGCTCCCGTAATGATGGCATTTTTGTTTTTCAATCGGTCGGTCATTTTGGAAACTCCGGAAATGTTTTGGGCAAGTATAGGTATCCTGATCATTTATGTCAATGGTGAAGAACAAAGGGGTAAAGGGTGAAGAGATTTTTTTATTGCAATCATGCATAAAAAAATGGATATTTCAGGCATCGCGAGTCAGGGCCAGAACATGCAGGTTAATCGGTTTATGAAAAAAATCGGGGAAATTCCGCAAAGCGTCATGCTGGGTGCGACGATGGCGATTTGCCTTTTGTACAGGATTTATTTTTTCGGCTATCTGAACCCGAATATGGTTCTTTACAATTCGGACAGCGTGTCCTATTTCGCGCCGGTTGATATTTTGCGGGGCACGGTTGATTTGTACCGCACGCCCCTCTATTCCATGGTCATTGAGTTTTTCGAATACCTTTCAAAGGAAAATCTCGTTTCTAATCTCATTCTTTTTCAGCAGGTCGTATCTTTTCTTTCGATCATCCCTTTTTTCTACGTGTCGGAGAAGATTATTCGAAACAGGTTTTTTAGCGTGGCGGCGACGCTTTTCTACGGCCTGTGGCATCCTATTCTGATTCAGAATGTTCATCTGAATCCGGAGAGCCTGTGCTTTGCCGGCTCGGTTTTACTGCTTTTTATTCTCGTAAGTTATCTGGAGCGACCGCGGAAACCGGCCGCCCTGGCGCTGGGGGTGTTTCCCTTTTTTCTGGTCATGCTCAAGCCGACCTATCTTATCACGCTGGGCGTGGTTTTGATGCTTTTTGTCACCCGTTATTTTGTGCTGAGGGAAGAAAGAAAAATTCTTTACTGGGGCTTTGCCGGAATTTTGCTGTCCGTTCTGGGGACGGTCGGCTACTGCGCCATGAATTACAGGCACAACGGGCAATTCGTCCTGAGCAACATCGCGTTGAACAATACGATCGCCCACATCAGCATCAGCGGGGCCTACGATTACGGAAAAGACGACGAATTGATGGCCATCATCGACCGCACCAGGCACATCAATTATTACGCCGCGCCTTTCACCATCAACAATCATTTTATTGACAACTACAAGATCTGCGAAAAACGGTTTCCGAAAAATCTTCCGCCGACGACGGATATGATCTTCTGCTTGCGGATGCCCGATACGGTCAATTACCCGCCGGAAAGAATCAAGCGCTTCATCCGAAACTCGCAGTGCACGATGGTTTACGCGAAATACATGCTCAAAAGATTGTTTGACATCGTCGTGGCCGCTTACGGAGGACTCTTCCTGCTGTTGCTTTTCCAGTCGCTTGTCCTGGCCCACGTCTTTGTTAAACACAAAGAAATCGGGTGGGCTCAGGTTTTCTGTATTTTGTTTGTCTTGGGACAATTTATTTCCATCTGGCTGGCGGGGCTGGATGACATGGACCGTCATCTGATTCCGTCCTATCCTTTTTTCATCCAGATTGCCGGGGCGTTTGGAATGGCTGTGACGGCGATTTTCAAAAAAGAGGGTTTAAGGGGACTTATGGTTCGATGACCGGATTGCATCTCGGAGATAAAATCATAACTGTTTGTGAAATAATCTTTTGAATGTCAGACGGATTATTTTAAACAATGCCTTAACCAAAATGGAGATTTCGGTGAGGGTTCGAATGTTCAGGATGTACTTGATGATGAACACGGGTCGCAAATAAAACTCGCGATAACTTTTATAATAGAAATATTTAACGTCCTCAGCGGTGAGAGTGTCTAATTTTAGAACAAGTTCCGCCCGATTATACAGATCCCAATTATGATGAAGAAGCGCATTTCGTGATGAAAATTCCCGATACAGGGGTGTGCCGGGGTATGGCGTGGTGACATTGAAAATGGCCAGCTGAATCCCGGATTTTTTTGCGAACTCAATGGTCTTTTGCATGCTTTCTGCCGTTTCTTCCGGGCTTCCCAGCATGAAGGCGCCGCGAATATTGATTTTGGCGGCTTTTGTCCAGCGGATGGCATTTCGGGCCTGCTCAAGATTCACCCGTTTGTTGAAACGGTCCAAGATCGTTTCATCGGATGTTTCAAAACCATACATGACCTGATGGCACCCGGCTTTTTTCATCAGCAAAAGGAGCTCCGGCGTAACCGTGTCAACTCTCGCGAAACAAGACCAGGAAATTTTCAATTTCCGGTTCAGCAGCATCTGGCAAAGCGCCGCAATGCGGTTTTGATCGGCCGTGAAAGTGTCGTCATAGAAGGAAATTTCCCTGATTCCATACTTTCGGTTCAGCAGAAGAATGTGTTCCACGATTCTTTCGGGGGACATGAATCTGATTTTGACGCCGAACATTTCAGAAAAACAAAAGCTGCATTTCCCCGGGCAGCCACGGGAGGTTATCATGCCGATGGACGGTTGTCTTCTGGCGGCTCCCAATGCGGAATGATACAAGGACATGGGAAGTTTTTCGTAAAGGGGGAACGGCAGCGAATCCAAATCAACAAATTGGCTGGAAACCGGATTGATGATGATTTTCCCATGCTCATTTTTCCATGTCAGGTTCGGCACCTTATCCAACGCCGTTCCTTTGGCCAACGCGATCAGCGCAAACTCGCCTTCGTTGCGCACGACCATATCGCAGATGTTATGTCGCACCAGCTCTTCATGAAAAACCGTAGGATGAACACCGCCCAGGATAATTTTTGTTCCCTGGAAGGCCCGTCGCGCCGCCTGCGCGATTTCCGTGGCGTTGGATATTTCCGTTGTCGTTGCCGTGATACCGATATAGTCCGGCGCGGGGGTGATTTTTGAAATTGTTTCGGGAATGGTCAATTTCAACGCCGCCGAGTCTATGATCTGAGATGCGTGCCCTTCTTTTTCCCAAATGGCCGCCAGGGTTGCCATGCCCAAGGGAGGCATTTCGGCATCAATGACGCTCCAGAGGTTGTTTCTATTGGTTTTCCGCGGCGGATTAATGAAAGTAAAATTCATCTTTCGGGTTTCTTTCAAAAAGTGTAAGTTAACCTAAATCATCGGCAAATTTGATACAAGCACAAAAAAAGATTGCAATATTTTAAAAAACATAAATAAATTAAAAAATACAGAGAAAATAAATAAACGCACTGATTGATGGCGTCATAAAGGTTCTGATTTTTTGTTAATTAGAATAATCAATCTCTAAAAGATAAATCTTTATGCTCGTTTCCGAATCCGTCAATAAAAAGCCGGCTGTTTTTGGAGGTCCCAGCCGGGACAAAATCGCATTATACGACCTCTTGGTGCTGCTTATTTGCCTGGCCAGCTTTTGTTGCAGCTGGGTGGAGTCGATGGTCAATGTCGACAACATGCACTGGGGCTGGGCTTATATAACGGCTTTGGATGTAAAGCGAGGTGCCCTTCCTCACGCGGAAGTGCTTATTTCATATGGATACCTGTACACCTTATTGCAAAGCATTGCATTGAATCTTTTCGGGGAGAGGCTCATCAGTCTCGGAATAATCGCGGGAATATTTTATTCGCTATCGCTGCTGCTTGCCTATCGGATATTTATAAGATTCCTGCAAAGAAAGCTTGCCTTTATCGCTGTGTTGCTCATGTTTTTGGTTCATCCGTACATCATTTACCCCGCCTCCAACTACATGATGTTTACCTTTGAACTCTTGGCGCTGATTTTTTTCATAAAATATTCAGAAAAAAAATATTACGGTTTTCTTGCGGGCCTTTTTTTGAGCCTGTCGGTTCTGTGCCGTTATTCATCGTTTATCGCGGTGGTTCCTCCCTTTATTTTTCTGCTTGGCTGGCAATATTTCAATGAAAGGAAAACGGCTAAAATACAATCCATTGTGGAAAAAATCCGTTTGATGAGCCTGGGGTTTGTTCTGCCTTTGCTGATTTTTATGATCTATCTTGCGTTGAATTCTGCGCTGGATGATTTTGTCCGTCAAAACGAGATATTTGTCAAATTTATCGGCCGGGGGAATGATATCAGAACCTATCTCAATTTTTTAGCCTGTATTTTCCAAATTGAAGACAGTCTGGCTTCCGATTTCCGGGGCAAAATGTTTACGGTGGTTTTGCTCGTATGCTTATGGGTAATGGCCAAGCCGTTGATTGCGAAGTTCAAAAGCCGGGCGAATAACTCCGTGCTTTTTAATGAAACTGTTTTTACGGTTTGTGTTGTTGCTGTTTTTAACTACTTGAATGCCGTGCATGTCTATGAAACGTATCGTTTGGCGAACGGAGCTTCCCTGGGACTCGGAGCTTGTATTTTTGTGTTGAGCGGATGTTTCGAACATTCCGTAAAGGTTGTGAAATATATTATGATCATTGTTTTTCTGGCGATACTGTGGCTGTTATCTTCCACGCTTTTTTTTGAAAAGACGACTTCTGCCTACTATCCGTGGAAAAAGGAAATTCTTTTTGGCAAGGGCGTCGAAAACAGGAATATAAAGATTTTTAAAGGAAAGCTTTTGAGCAAAGCCTGTAGCGATTTTTATCAGGAGGTTTTCGATATTTTAAAGCCCTTTGAAAAAAATTTTTATGTGCTGAATTATACCTGGGATTCGGTGGCGGCCGCGATAAATGATTTGCCTCGGGTTCAAATTTCTCCTTATGACGCCGTAGGCGTTGATGATTTATCGAAACAGGAGAGATTGATCGGAGAAAGAAAAGCCGTTATTCTCGCTTATAAAAAATTGGATTTTCCGGGATACACGACAATTTTTGCAAGGCAGTGGCCTGATGAAATTCCATGGCTCGGCGGAGGGTATTTGTTTATTTCGGTTCCTGAGGAGTGGTCTGCTCAGAAGCCCAGCTGAAGGCAGAAATGACTTTAAAAAAAGTTTTCCAGAGATGTCAAAAAATATATTCATCGAGCCGCGATAAAGGCGTTTTTTGCGCGCCTGCCCAGTCATTTGGAAAGTTGAAAAAGATACCTCTTGTATGATTCCTGAACATGCGACAAAAGAGAAGAAGGAAAAGATGATTTTGAAAAAATACGATTGGCTTGTAATCATTGGCGTTCTCATTGTCACGGGAGTTGTTTTTTCCGGCTGTCTGCGTTTGGAATGGACCAATTGGGATGACAATCTTTTGGTGTATGAAAACGAATTGGTTCAAAATTTAAATCTCAAGGATATTTTTACCCAGCCGACGGAATACAATACCTATAATCCTCTGGTTATTCTTACGTTTGCTCTGGAATGGAAACTGGTTGGGGGGCATCCCTTTCTTTATCATTTGAATAATTTGTTGCTGCATCTTGCGTGCACGGCTCTTGCGTTGCTTTTTTTTCGACGGCTGGGCTTATCCATCTGGTGGAGTGGATTTGCCGCCTTGCTGTTTGGGATTCATCCCATGCGCGTGGAGTCTGTCGTGTGGATTTCAGAACGCAAGGATCTTCTTTTTGGTTTTTTTTACTTAATGGCTTCGCTTGTCTACATCCGTTACGTCGTTACGGGAAAAAGAATTTATTTTGCAACGGTTTTTGCCTTATTTATTGTTTCTCTGTTTATAAAAGGGCAGGCGGTCGCCATGCCTCTCACGATGATTTTGCTGGATTGGTATTTGGGCAGAAGCATTGGCATGAAAGCGGTTCTGGAGAAGGCGGGTTTCATAGCCCTTGCGTTTGCTTTTTCGATCTTGACCGTAACCTTTTTTGTGAAAAACGCTTACATGCCGGCAGATCGTACAACCATTACGCAAGTTTTTAATCATTTTGAACAAATCGTGCTCGGCGGATATGCCTATACGGTGTATATTATCAAATTGTTCATTCCTTATTCAAATTCTCCCATATATCCCATGCCTGAATCGCTTCTGTGGAATCACTGGATGGGCGGCATCATGTCCGTTTGTATTTTTTCCGGCGCCTTGTGGGTTTGGAGAAAGTTAAAATTTATCACCTTTGGTGTATTGTTTTATACTTTTAATATTTTTTTCCTTCTGATGCCCTTTTTAATGAGTGAGACAGCTTTTCTTTTCGATCACTACACCAACATCGCCTATATAGGGTTGTTTTTTTTGGTGGCCATGAGTCTGCAAACAATTGCAGTCCATGATCATGCGCACCGTTTTTGGGTCGGCGCATTTGCCGTTTTAACGTTGGCGTTTTACGCAACCCGGACCATTCAATATCTTCCCGCTTGGAAAAACAGTGAAACACTCTGGACCTACGTTATTGAAAAATATCCGGGCAAAATGGCGGTGGCTCATCTCTTCAGAGGTAACCATCGTTACGAAAGTCATCAGCCTGAAGAAGCCATGCAAGATTTCAATAAAGCGATTGAAATTAATCCCGCTTACCCGACCGCTTATCTCAATAGAAGCATGCTGTATCTTGAAAGAAATGAGAATCAAAAAGCGCTCGAAGATTACGAGCGCTATATGGCCCTGATTCCCCTTCGTGACGCGAAGGGTAATTTATTGAATTCATTGTTGTCCGATGCCCATCGACACCGCGGCGTTGTTCATTTCCGGATGGCTCAGTATGAAAAAGCCCTTTCCGATTTTAACGCCGCGATGAAGTATGATGTCTTAAATTATGATAACTATCTCAACCGTGCCTTAACATATATGCAACAGAAAAAGTATGATCAAGCGATTAGGGATTTCACCTTATGCCATCAGTCTGTCCCGAATGATCCGGATGTTTTGAATAATAGAGGAGTTTGTCATCTCCGATTAGGCCATCTGGAGTCAGCACTTGAGGATTTCAACCAGGCAATTGCTTTAAATGATCAGAATCCCTCATATTATATCAACAGGGCTATTGTATACCGCAAAATGGGGCGTTTGGCTGAAGCAAGGAGAGATGAAAAGATGAGAGGAGAAAAAACGAATTAAATTCATTGAAAAAATAATGGATAAATATTCGTTGAACTGCTCATAGGACAATCTCCATTGCTCTCATGAAATGAGCATGATGAAATCCATTGATACAAAGATGAAGCGTATGAGACAAAAAATCATTTTTTCCTTGTCGTTGCTGCTTCCGTTTGGAATGATGCTTTTGTATGTGTGGTTGACGGCTACCGAATTGCCTCTGCGTGATGATATCTATGTCATTGCAGACGGACCGATTAAAGCTTTCTTGAATGGAACCCTTGCTTTTTCAGATCTTTGGCGAGCATCCGACGGTCAACGATTCCTTGGATATAATCTGTTTTTGCTTGCCAGTGCGAAATGGTTTTCTTTGAGTTACAAAGCTTTGGCTTTGTTAATCCCTTTTTTTGTTCTTTTTGCGGCTGTCTTATTATATCGCGAATACAGGGAAAGCCTGTTGCCGCAGCGGTCGCCGGAATTTATTGCGGCAACATTTTTTATTCTCTCTTTTATTATTTTTAATGTGATTCAATGGGAGAGTTTAATTTTTGGATATGCGTTGGCCTATCAATCGTCCATGCCTTTTTTCATCCTGAGCTTTGTAACCCTTGAAGTGTTTATCGCCCAAGGCGGCATCAAGAATTATGCGGCGGCTTTGATTGCCACTGCTTTGGCTTTTTTGGTGTTCAGCGGAAAACTATACATTGTTTTTTTGCCGGCCCTGGGTTGTACATTTTTATGCTATATTTTGACCCGGCGAGCTTATTTGACAAGAAAATTCTGGCATCGTTCGGTAAGTCTTGTTTTTCTTTTAGCCGTCATTGGCTTAATCTATTTTTACAAAATCCAAGAAAACGATTATGTGTCAGATCAGGTTTTCTATGCGGCGGAGATATTTGCTGATCCTTTCCATGCGGCGCAGTTTTTTCTGGCTTCCTTCGGAGCGAGCGTCATCGGCGTAGATGTCTTTTTTTCTGTTGGCTATTTGTCTTTCCCCATCATGGTGATGATGGGATTATTCATCGTTTTTTTCTATATTGTCGCCATAGTGCTTTTTATTTCATCAAGAATGTATGAAAAAACCTATCTGCCGTTTTTCCTGATTATGCTCACGCTGTTTTATTTGGTTTTTATGACTTTTCGCCGATTCGGACTCGGCATGGATTACGGCATGGCGTCCCGTTTTACCTATATAAGTCTTTACGGATTGGCTGCAATCAGCTGGATATTTATATTCGTCCTCAGCACACAGAAGAAGCCCAAGACACTAGAGACGGTTTCCATTTTTGCAGCTTTGAGTATAATGTTGACGGGACTTTTGATGACGTCCCTCATTGTGTGGCATGTCCAACCCGCTAGACAGGATTATTTTATGAAACTTTATGATATCGTGATGCGGGTGGACACGGCAACGGATGAGGAACTGCTCAATATTGGTGTGTGGCCGGAGCAGGTGCGCTCGTCTCTGAAACTCCTTCGCGAGCACAACCTGAACGTTTATCGGAAACAACAAGCGGCGGGAAAATAATTCTTTTATCCGGCATTACTAAGATGCCGAGGCAAAAGGACCGTGATATTTCCCAGAAAGCGTTGACATCATGAAGGTTGGGATTTTAGGCGGGGGATTGAGTGGCATTTCCATCGCCTATTTCTTGCAAAATGTCGCCAAAATCAAACGTATAGAAATTCTCGAACGAGAAGGTGAGCCGGGAGGATTATGCCGATCATTCAATGTCCGCGGAATAAATTGCGATATCGGACCTCACGTCATTTTTTCCAAAGATGATGAGATGCTCGATCTGATGATCAGCGTCCTAGGCGAAAACGTTTGCAGAATAAAAAGATCGAACAAAATATACTATAAAGGCAGGTTTATAAAGTATCCTCTGGAAAATGATCTCTCGGCTTTGCCTGAAGAAGAGAGAAACTTTTGCGTAAAAACTTTTCTGAATAATCCTTACGCAAATATTGAAGCAAAGAATCTATGGCAGTATTTCCTGAAAACGTTCGGCGAAGGCATGACAGACATTTATTTTAGGCCTTATAACAACAAGATATGGAAATACGATGTGTCGCTTATGGATACACAGATGATCGACAGGATTCCCAACCCGCCCAAAACAGACATCATGAAAAGCGTTTCGGGGATATCCACGGAGGGATATCTCCATCAGCTATATTTCTTTTACCCCAGGCAAGGCGGCATACATGCTTTGATCAAAGCTTTTCAGGCGAGGTTCGGCGATAAAATCAGAGTGATTGTCGATAGCGAAGTTCTTGCATTAAGGCGTCTTGAAGGTCTATGGAGAGTGACAAAGGGTAAAGGGGTGTCCGAAGATTATGATTTAGTGATTTCTACGATACCAATTCCGTCCCTGGTGAGGCTTTGCAACGGGGATATGCCGTCAGACGTTATTCAAGCGGCAAGTCACTTGAAATACAACTCAATTATGATTACGGTTGTGGGCGTTGATGAGGATTATATCGGGGACCATTTCGCTGTTTTGGTTCCGGATGAAGACATCATTTTTCATAGGGTGTCAAAACTGAATTTCTTGGGGGAAGCATATCATCATCCGGCTTCTTCCCTTTTGATGGTGGAAATAACGTATCGGAAAAATGATCCGGTTGACAAGATGAGCGCCGCTGATTTAAGGGAGAAAATCATCGTGGGACTGAAGAAAGTTAATTTGATTGGAAAGACGGCGCGCATTCATTTCATGGAGACAAAAAAATTCGAATACGCCTACATCATTTACGATCTGAATCATAAACGTAATGTGGACCTTGTTAGAAAATATTTTTATGATCAAGGCGTCCATTTATGCGGCAGATTTGGCGAATTTGAGTATCTTAATATGGATAGCGTCATCAGGCACGCTAAAGTTTTAAGCCGAGACATTGAAAAACGCATTTAAGCTCTAGGGTAAACGTTTTTTTATAATTGGTATCAGAGAAAAGGATTCCGGACATGAAAGCATTGATTACCGGCGGCGCCGGTTTTATTGGAAGTCATCTGGCTGATTTCTTGATATCCCGACGTCATGAGGTTGTCGTGGTGGATAATCTTTCCTTGGGCAAGAAAGAAAATATTCAACATCTGACAGATCACGATCAATTTTTCTTTATTGAAGAGGATCTTCTGCATTTCAATAAAATAAAAAACATTTTCAACGCCAATCATTTTGACATCGTCTTTCATCTCGCGTCCAATTCCGATATTTTCAACAGCGTGAATCATCCGCGCAGGGACTTGAGAAACACATTTGCTGCAAGCTGGAATGTTTTGGAGTGCTGCCGGCTGCATGGCGTCAAGAAAATTATTTTTTCGTCAACGTCGGCGATTTACGGAGAAAAAACCAATAAATTGAGAGAAGATAGCGGTCCGTGCCATCCTGTATCATATTATGGCGCGGCAAAACTGGCGGCGGAAAGTTTTATCAGCGCCTACTCATTTATGAGCGATATCCGATCATGGATTGTCAGATTTCCGAATGTGGTCGGACATAGGGCGACTCACGGCGTCTTGCATGATTTTATCAATAAACTGAAAAATAATCCGCGGCAACTTGAAATTCTGGGCGATGGAAGACAGAAAAAACCATACGTTTATGTTGCGGATATTGTGGATGCGATGCTTTTTGTTTTCCGCAGGGCAAAAGGAAGGTTGAATGTTTATAATATCGGAGTGCAGGATTGCATTTCTGTCACCGACATTGCGAAAATCGTCTGCGAGGAAATGGGTCTCAAAAACGTGAAATTCCTCTACAGCGGCGGTCGTTGCGGTTGGCCTGGCGACGTGCCGCGCTATCAGTATGACCTGCGAAAGATACATGCCTTAGGATGGAAGGCTCGTTATTCGTCATCGCAGGCCGTCCGTCTCGCCGCAAGGAGCATGCTGGGAAAATGATCGCCTTTATTCTGGCCGGTGGAAAGGGAAGCAGATTAAAGGAATTTCTTCCTGCCGATATTCCCAAACCACTGGCGCCTATCGCCGGCAAACCGATGCTTCAACATCAGATTGAATATCTTGCAAACCATCGGATTCCGGAGGTCGTTGTCAGTGTGGGGTGGGGCGCCCGGGCTATCAAAGAGTATTTTGGCGACGGTCAAAACTATGGATTGTCGATAAAGTACTCGGAAGAGAGCCGGCCTCTTGGAACGGCAGGAGCATTTAAATATTCTGAAGCGCTGTTGGCCGGCAAAAAAAATATTTTGATACTGTATGGTGACGTCATATTCGATATCAATCTTTCCCGGATGATCAAATTCCATGAGGCGTGCGGTGGGCTGGGAACAATCCTTGTTCATCCCAACGATCATCCTTCTGACAGCGATTTGCTCGAAGTTGATGCTTCAAATCGCATCACCCATTTCTACCCTAAACCCCATCCTTCGGGGATGTATTACCGGAATCTGGTGAACGCGGGAATTTATATTCTCAAGTCTGACATAGTATCTTTTATCAAAGAGGGGCCCGCGGATTTCGGAAAAGATGTTTTTCCCGATCTCGTTAGGAAACATGCAAACATTTACGCTTATCGAACTTCCGAATATGTCAAGGATGCGGGAACACCGGAGCGCATTCGGCAGGTTGAGAAAGACATCATGAGCGGAAAAGTTAAACGCAGGAATCTTGCGCTGCGGCAGAAGGCGATTTTCATGGACCGAGACGGTGTCATCAACGAAGAGGTAAGCTACGTCTGCAAACCGGAAGATTTCAACTTAATGGACGGTTCAGCGGAGGCGATTAGGAAAATCAACAAGTCGGATTATTTGGGAATTGTCATTACAAATCAATCCGCGGTTGCCAGGGGATTTTGTTCAGAGGAAGAGATCAAGCTTATTCATAAGAAAATGGAATCGCTTCTGGGAGAAAAAAATGCTTTTCTTGACGCTGTCTATTATTGTCCGCATTATCCTGATGATAGGTTGGAAGGCGGGGACAGAACATGTCTGGTGCCTTGCAATTGCCGAAAACCTTCAACGGGGATGATTCAGAAAGCCCTTGATGATTTTCACCTTGATCGGGAACAATCCTTCATTATCGGCGATGGAACTGTCGATGTCCAAACGGGCAGGAATGCCGGCATCAAAACGATTCTTTTGCGGACGGGACACGGCGGAAAAGACGGGGCCTATGAGGTGTCCCCCGATTTTGTTTTTCAGGATCTGCGGGAAGCCGTCAATTTTCTCATTGATGACTATGAATCACTGCGCGGATTGTTGGGTGGAATTCTGGAGCCTTATTTAAAAACCGCGAAGAAACCTTTGGTAATTTCCATTGGGGGCTTATCGCGTTGCGGGAAATCGACGATTTCAACAATCATCGATTGTCTCATGCGGGAGAATCAGAGGCGTATTGCCGTTTTGCGCCTTGATGACTGGCTTTCGGATGTCCATGTAACGCAGGAGGGGATGGATGTCCGAAAACGGTACGATTACGTTCGGATCGAGAGAGATTTAAAACGCTTCCTTAACGGCGAAGAAATATCCGTTTATCATTATGACGCGGCGACGAGGCGGAAAACGGGAATCGTTCAAAAAATGAAATTGGAAAATCACAGCGTGGTGCTGATTGACGGTGTGGTTGCTTTGGATGTTCCCTATCTTAGGGAAATCGGCAATTGCAAAATATATATAGATATCAGTGAAGCATTGAGAAAAAAGCGTTTTTATGATTTTTACCGCTATAAAGGTCTGGCACTGGGCGCCATCGAGCATCTGTACCGGCAGCGGCAAGCGGATGAGACGGATGTGGTGGTGACCAGCAGAAAATATGCCGATCATATTTTGAGACTTTAGGAAAGAAGGATGATAGGTTCCAAAACGCCTTTCAGAATCAGCTTTATAGGCGGCGGCAGCGATTTGAGGGAATTTTATCGGCGACAGCCTGGTCATGTTTTAAGCACGACAATCAATCAACACATGTTTGTTTTCATCCACCCTTTTTGGGATGAAAGAATTCAGGTCAAATATTCCAGGACGGAACGGGTTCGACGCATTGAAGACATTCAGCATCCCATTGTGAGAGAGACATTGCGCCGCTTTGCCCTGCGAGGCATCGACATTAATTCCATCGCTGATATACCGGCAGGAACCGGCCTGGGTTCATCAGGTGCATTTACGGTTGGCTTGCTGAACGCTTTATATGCGTATTGCGGACAAAATCCCAAGAGCGAAGCCTTGGCGAAGGAGGCCTGCGAAATAGAAATAGATATCTTGAAGGAACCCATCGGGAAGCAGGATCAGTATGCCGCGGCTTTCGGCGGATTCAACTTTTTTACTTTTCATGCTGATGATAGTGTCACGGTCGAACCCCTGAAGGTTACTGAGGCTAAATTGCGTGAATTTGAAAATAACCTGTTGTTTTTTTATCTGGGAGGGTCGAGACCGGCGAGGGATATTCTTGCCGGACAGAAACACCAAACCGCAACAGATCAAAAAACGTTTCTTAAGATAAAGAGAATGACGGAGCTTGCCCAATATTTAAAGACCTCTCTTTTGGAAGGCAGTCTTCGAGATGTCGGCGCCATTCTTGAGGAGAACTGGTTCTTGAAAAAAGCATTGTCTCCGAGAATTTCCAGTGACAAAATAGATTATTTTTATGATGTGGCTCGCAGAAACGGTGCAACCGGCGGAAAACTTCTTGGTGCTGGCGGCACCGGTTTTCTAATGTTTTATTGTGAGCAAGATAATCAGGAAAAGCTCAAAAGCGCATTAAAAGATTTAAGGGAATATAAATTTCGTTTTGATAAGGAGGGAACAAAAGTAATTTTTATTAATTAAACTTCACAAATTAAAGAACCCGATAGATTATATTTGATAAAAAGAAAGCCAATTCACTGATCTTCCCAATATTTTCAATGGTCTGTAAAAAACCATCAGTCAAATATACTTTATTTGATTAGGAAATAATTGTTTTCTCAAAATTAAGCGCAAGTCAGCTCGAAAGAGCGATAAAAATCATCTTGCATCAGATTCTCATCATGGATGTTTACGGATGATTTTGGTTTAAGGATGTTTCTAAACGATAGGCATTGTCGATAAAGCATCTTGCGTAAATTGATAGTTGTTCAGATATCGTGAATCGTTCGATCATGGTCATGTGCTCGACAACATACTTGGAAAAAGGATCGTTGGCCGGGAACGTAATTTGTTGATTCATCCAGATTAAATATGGATTTTCTGGATTTAATGATATCAAAGCCGGCATGGCCTCAAAAACATAAACCAGACGTGGTCTGCGTCCATGCTTTATCGCAAACTTTAAAGATTTATCAAAATATTCGAGGGGCAACACGTCAAAAGCTATGTAGGAGTCATCCGTTGCCGGTCTTCGTCTGGCAATCATGTGAACCATCGGCGATGAAACATAAGAAATAATGAAATCATCTTTTGCCGAATAGGCGTTTGAAGTCCTGCTAATCCATTCGTACAGGTCTTTATAAATAGGATTGGTTTTTATGCCCTTGCAGAAACCTTCTTTAATTTCAACCGTAGCCTGTTGCGGAGACACATCATAAAAATTAAAATTCCACCGGTCGCTTGACATTGTATAATAAAAGGGCGTCAGTAAAATGATTGTCATGATCCAACGTAGAACGAAGGACCTCTTTTGAATGGTTCGAAGCGATAAAAAAGAAAAAATCATGGCGGCGACCATCGGGATGGAAGAAAAAACAGCAACGAGTAGTCCAAAAGATGAGAAAAAGATTCCATTGATGGCAGCAACAGTGGCGGAGACAAAAAGAATAAGATTGATGATTTCAGCTTGTTCCCAGTTTTCCTTTCGGGCTATTTTAACGATCAAATAAAACAGAAATAAAAAAGATGAAGATAATAACAAACATGCAAACCATAGGGCACCGCTCGTTCCCCCTTTATAAAAACCCCACAGATTGGTTTGAATGGCGGACCACAACAAGGTGGCGAGGATTGCCTGGACGCCAAGCATATAAGTGGTTTTCAATATTCTCGCGCTCATGAAGAAAACTACAAGAAAGATGAGCGATGCAATCATTAATTTCGCATGTTCCCAGTTTATTGTTAGAAGCAATCCGATTCTGTATGTCGGCAGGGAGGAAATGATTTGAAAAGATGAAACAATATTTGCGATAAAATTCTTGCCATAAATTGCGATAATCATTGTCCACAATAAAATAAAAGGCAATGCAATCATGAAGACGTCCATGAAGCTGAAATGGATTCGATGAACGCGGATAAGTTTCATGATAACGAAAATGATGATGATTGAAACAACGATCAATGCAAGGTGAAGCAGACTAAAACTGAGAAGCCATAAAAAGATGCCGGAAATGAAAAAAAATACTTTTCTCAAAAGAGGCGATTCTTGGATTACGCCCAAGATAAAAAAAGATAAATGCACGGTAAGAAAAAAATGAGGATAGGTGTAGTATTGCAAATAAGGAACAATTCCTGTGACGTCCAAGCCGGTAAAAGAAAATATTGAAAATATCATTGGATAAAAAAACACTTTGTGGCTTGTTGTCCGATACAAGGAGACGCTGAAAAAAAACAATGAAAGGATGCTTAAAATAAAATACAACTTTCTGAATTCCAGCAGGGATATTTCAGGGTACATTTTGAAAACTAAAGCATTCAATAAGGTCGCGTTTCTTAAGGCACCGGTGAACTTGTCTCTGAGCAAATCATCTCCGACTGTCAGTCTCCAGGCCTCCGTCATTTGCCAGCCTTCATCAATGAAATTGAAACCGTATTGAAGCCTTATCCATCCCAAGACGGCGGCGCTGATGAATACGCCCAAGGAGATTATAAATAGGATCAATTCTGCGGGTTTATTTTTGTTTATCAACGGTAAACCTCGATAAAATTGATACAGATTCCTGCATCCGGGATCGTAACAGTATTATCATTCCCATCGTCAGTTTTTATAATCATTAGCTTTTTAAGGCCAAAGGGTCAATCTTTTTGCATGCTACGATCAGAGCGCCCTGCACCCATAGCCCTTTTCAGAATGGAAAAGGCATAGTACGGCAGAGCTGAAATTCGGGGATGCGTTGTTAGAAGTTTTATGACCTTCCGAGGATTTAAATAGAAACGGCAATGAGCGCTCCGGAATACCATGCGCAGTTCTCTGTCCGTCATGGCAGACACATTCATGTGGCTGCTGTAATAATGAACCTGTTTGGGAGGAGTGCCCCCATATTTGATTTTGAGACGGTCGGCTGCTATCTCGGCCAGTTCGGTTCCGGCGAACGGGGTTACAACGAGAAACATTGCGCGGTGGAGTTTTGAGCGGCAGGCAAACTCGACTGTTTTTGCCGCTTCTGCGAAAGTTTCGGTTGGAAAGCCCAGCATAAACGCTCCGGTTGTGTAGATGCCTGAATCAACGAAAGCATCAATTGCTTTTAATGCTTTGTCTATATTCAAATTTTTGCGAATCATCTTCTGAAGCCGGTCGCTGGCGGTTTCGATGGCGAAAGCGGCTGAAACCGTTCCGGCTTTTTTGAAAAGTTGGGCGTCTTCCGGCTCAAGGATGTCCGCTCGCAATCCGTTTGGAAAATGCAGTTTGATACCACGGAATCTTTTCTGAATTTCCGTCAGGAGATTTCGCATTCTATCGCGGTCAAGATTGAAGCAATCGTCAATAACCTCGAATTCCCTGAATCCATACTTGAAAAAAAGTTCTTCGAGTTCCGCAAGAATGGATGGGACATCACGTTTTCTGTAGAGATTTCCCATGGCGTGGAAACAATAGGCGCATTTGTATGGACAACCCCGGGAAGTGATGATGGCCATGTATTTTCTGCGGCCGACGGCGGGCATTGAATGCTTTTTTGCATATAACTCATGATCAAGCAGCTCCCAGGCGGGAAAGGGAAGCGCGTTTAATTCCTTTTCCGTCAGAATACAGGCTTGCTGTATCTCGGGCTTTCCTTGTGTGCGCGAAACGACACATCGGATGGCTTTGATGGATTGGCGGTTATCGATCGCCTCGAGTAATTGAGGAAAAGCGGCTTCCCCTTCTCCTACAACGACAAAGTCAGCACCTGATGTTCTTAAGGCTTCCTCTGGATTGGCCGATGGCCATGGGCCGCCCAAAATGATAGGGACGTTTCGATGCTTTTCCCGGATAATTTTTGTTATTTTGACCGCCTGTTCCGCTTCAGTGATGATGCTGCTGATGCCTACAAAATCGGGTTTCCAATCCTCAATAAGTCGCCGTAGGCTATTGAGATGGTTGTAATCCTCGGCGCAATCATGAATTTTCACCTCATGTCCGCGTTCCTTCAGGGTGGCGGCGATGTATAACAGTCCCAGAGGCTGGGTGATAAAAGGAAAAACCAGTGATAAAAAACGGGGCTTTATTAATAATACTTTGGACATGACTTAAGGTTTTGAATGTTTCTATGTTTTATTTGTTATCCTAACCCAGAATAGCGAAGATTGCCAGGAAGCATTATATATCTGTTAAAAAAATGAAACGTCAGTCATGTATCTAAAAGAGCATTTTCTTATTTTGGGACTTCATCGGATCGCTCAAGGACGATGATGCATTTGCGCAGCAACCGTTTCGGCAACAAATTCATTGCCTGATGCAGTCATATGGACATCAAAGAAAGACTGGTATCGCCATCTGTCTTTTGATTTTATTTCGGACAATGATTTTCTCATGTCGATCACATGAAAAACCTTTTTATTGATACACGATAAAATATCATCAACATCCGCGGATGAAGTTGACGGTTGGGTGTCCTGAACCAAGATATAAGCAGCGCGGATGCGGTTTGTCTTTACGATTTTTTCCAATTCCTTAAAAATTAAACAGCCGATATCCTTTCCCCGGTAACCGGTGGGATTTTCGTTCAGGGCATAATTTCCGCTCAGCCACCAACTTGGATTCAATTTCATCATCATCCGATGGATGAAATAGCTATGTCCTAATATTTGAAAAATCATATGGGTTTTGTGTTCGCGAGTGCGAACCGGAACACCTTTCAGCGACAGGGTACTGTTTGTGATGGAAAAGAAAGGTTTGTTTGCCCCGAAAGTCACGGAGTATTCGCAGCGGTAGATGTCGTCTGGGATGAAGCTGAATATGATGGCGGAAGCCTTGTACCGCGAGATTAATGATTTCAAGCGGAGAAAAGACTGATCCAGTCCGTAGGCGAAAACGCCGGCATTGATTACCGGCCTGCTGAGTTTCTTCTCTAAAATAGCCGGCCATGTTTCATGGTCCGATACCTGATCCCCGAACGTAAAGGAATCTCCCACCACCAAGATAGAGGATGAAGAATCAACGATACGTTTGTTTCCATTGGACCGGATTCCGTTTTCTAAAATAGTGACTTGTTTCCCCCAAATTGTATGATTGCTAGAATAACCGGTTTGGGGAATCCATCCCAGCGTTTCATGGGGTTGAACGGGAAGAGCGCTACGGTAGAGATTGCAGACGGGTCCTCTGTAATCCTTCCATTCGAACAAAGGTTGGGAAAATAATATTCTTGTCGCAACTTCGGCTATAAAAAAAAATACGAATATGCTAGAGAGAAAGCATAATCCTCGAATAAGATAATGTCGTCCGCGATTTTTTAACATATGAGCTTGTGTTTTATGGGTTTTTGATATTAATGCGTGTGCATGAAAGTACTTCAGTGTTTTTTATTATGCAAGCAAAGAATTCGATAGAGAGATAGTGATAAAAGAAAACCATTTATGATCAACCTTGATAAGATTCAGTATTATTACCTGGAAGAGATTAATTATGGTATCCTCAAACAAATACCAATAAACAAGTCGAAAAAGGCCCTATCCGTATTGGATATTGGTTGCGGATCGGGCGTTCTATCCGAGGCCATTAAGAAAAAAGGTTATGTGGTCTGGGGAATAGAAATCAATCGGGAGGCGGCGAACCGAGCCCGTTTGAGAATTGACCGCGTCATCAATGAAGATTTATTGCAGTTTGAGAAAATCGAAGGCATCATAGGCGACGAGCGTTTTGAATATATTATTTTTTCAAATATTTTGGAACACCTCTATGATCCTTGCCTTACGATTGAGAACTATTTAAGATTCTTAAAACCGGACGGATTGATATTGGTTTCCGTTCCCAATGTTGCCGTTTGGATCAACAGAATTAAGCTGCTGTTCGGCAATTTTGATTATACCGATACCGGAGTTATGGATAAGACGCATATCCGTTTCTTTACCGTCAAAACAGCGAAGAGGTTGGTCAAAAAATCGGGATGCTCCATCGTAAAAGTTGATTTTACCCCTTTTGTCGTCAGAGCGATATTGCCCCTTATTAAAAAAATATTTTTCAGCATCAGTCAGGAAAAAACATCGGATCATCGACTCATTATAGATTCTCGATTATACAAACTTTATTTGAAATATGTATATCCGGTTGAATATGCGTTCGGTTTTCTTTTTAAAAAGATGTTTGCCTATACGATTATCGTTGTGGGCAAAAAAAATGAAAGACCGTGATTTGATGTGGCCGGCATATTGGCGGCATGGAGTTTAGGGAATCACTTTTAACGCGGGGAATAAAAATGAATCGTTGTATGAGATTCGGAGAGGATGGCATGTCGGATTTGCAAACTTATATGGAAAATTATTTGTCGCTGTTGATCCAGAGTATAAGGACTCTGGATCGCGGGGAGATTGAAAAAGTGGCGGAAATCATTCGGGCCTCATGCGATCAGGAGCACACGATCTTCACGATGGGCAACGGAGGCAGCGGGACCACGGCCTCCCACATGGTTTGCGATTTCAACAACGGCGCGGCGGCCCGTCTGGCGAAAAAATTTAAAGTCATGTGCCTCAACGACAACATGCCTTCTTTTTCAGCGATCGCCAACGACCTGAGCTATGAGGCCGTTTTTGAAGAACAGCTCAAGACCTGGATGCGTCCGGGCGACGTCGTGATCGGTTTTTCGGTCAGCGGCAATTCTAAAAACATTCTTCGGGCGATCCGGTACGCGAACAAAAACGGCGCCACGACGATAGGCTTTTGCGGTTTTGACGGCGGGCGGCTGAAGAAGATAGCCCGGCACTGTATCCATGTCCAGGTTCATGACATGAAGATCGCGGAGGATGTGCATGCCGTCATCGGCCACATGCTCATGAAGCTATTGATAGGACGCTTGTCCGGGAAGAAAGCAAAAGGCTCCGGCAAAAAATGATTTGAAATCCTTTTGTTACCGTATGAAAAACGCATCGCCTCTTGGCAAAGACAAGCTCGAACTGGGCTGCGGGCGGCGGCCGACGCCCGGGTATCTTCACCAGGACATCACCACCCAGCCCGGCGTGGATCTGGATTTTCACTGCGAGATCTGGGAGATTCCTCTGGAGGAGAATTCCCTGGCCGAGATTATCGCCGTGGGATTGGTGGAACATCTGCGCTTTCGGGAAGTCACCCGGGCCCTGAAACGCGTCCACGCCCTGCTGAAGCCGGAAGGGGTCTTTCTCTTCGATATCCCGGACATTCAAGCATGGAGCGAGTATCTCTACTGGATCACTCACGGCATGCCCGAGCGGTCTCCGTTTACGAAAGAACACGTGTTCGCGACCTTCTGGGGATGGCAGCGATGGCGGGGAGACGAGCATAAATGCGCGTGGCTCAAAGACGACCTGGTTCGGCATCTTCGGGAAATCGGCTTTCGCGAAGTAATTTTCGAGACCGCTCAAATGTTCATTTCGCGGGGGATTTCCCGGGACCGTTTCAAAGATCCGGCGAACGCTCATCTTTACGTCAAGGCGGTCAAATGAGTTTTCCCGATGACAGGGGGCCGAAAGATTCCATGATGTCACTTCTTGAAAAAGAGCCTGTCTCGGTCATCATCAACGTTTACAATGAAGCTCAAACCATCGAACGGGAAATCCTGGACATTCATTCCGGAATTTTGTCCCGGCTCCCCGGCTCAGAACTCATCGTGGCGGAAGACGGGAGCACCGACGGTACCCGGGAAATCATCACGAAATTTGTCCGTGATTTCGGCGTGATTCATTCCACGGGATCTCAACGAAAAGGGTATGCCAAAGCCTTGAAGGATGCGCTGCGCATTGCGAGAAATCCTTATATTTTCTTCAGCGACACGGGTGGCAAGTTCGATTTTGATGATTTCTGGAAGCTCTACGCAATGCGTCATCCGTATGCGCTCATCATCGGTGTCAGGGAAAAAAGACAGGATCAGTTCTACCGCCGTGTTCTCACCTTCGGATACAATTTTCTGTTGACACATTATTTTCATGTCCCCTTGCGGGACGCCGACAGCGGCTTTCGAATCCTCCGGCGGGATCTTGCGCAAAAAATTTGCCGGGAGGAATGGCTCAATCAATATCTGATAAACTCCGAACTTACCTTGCGCGCCATTTTCAGCGGTTATCCCGTGGGCTATGTTTGTGTTGCTTATCGAAAGCGCGGGGGGCCTTCCCGGGGTTTGCCGCCACGGGAAACGGTCAGGGCTGTTGCGCATGTGCTTAAAAATTTTCCGATATTAAAGAGCGTTCTTTCGGCCCCTTCTTACCCCTGCGGAAGCGCATAAAAGATGTCGCAAGAATTGTTAAGATTGCCGCTTTCCAGTTCCTTCCATGACGTTTATGCACGACCGCATTTCTTCATTTGCTTTCCCGCAGCATATATCGGCAGATCATGTTTTCAATTTCACGCAACAGCCTTTTATCGGGGATGCCAGTGCCTTTGAACTTAATTTGGTGTAACATTTCCTCCATAAATTTCAGCAGCAGGACGGCCGCCGCTTCGAAGTCGGTGATGCGGATGTGTTTCCGGTAGGTTTTCATGTACAGAATCAAAAGTTTAACGACCTTGTGTTCCTCGTTGGTGCGGATTTTCTCAATATCCTTATCCTGCATGGCCATGGCTAGGATTTCCCTGAGGAGCTGCTCGTTGACTCTATATTCCGCAACCAGCCTGCTGATGATAAAATGAGTCAGTTTTTTCGCTTCTGCGGCGCTCGTCAGCCGGTAATTGGTCATGGTGGATTCAAAATTGATCAAAACCTTTTCAAAAATATTTTTATAAATCCGCTGAATGATCTCGATAAAAACCTCTTTTTTGTTGTTGAAATAGCTGTAAAAGGTTCCCGTGGCGGCCTTGGCTCTGACGGCGATCTCCGGCGCGCTTGTTTTGTGATAGCCCTTCTCGGCAAACAATGCCATGGCGGCGTTGATAATTTTTTCCTTGGATTCGATGCCCCTTTTTTGTTTCGGAATGCGGGCCTTATTCTTTTTGTTTCTCATGAAAACCTCTTGACGTCATTGATTTTCTGTCCGCAGTGGATTTTTCAATAAAAATTTTGCTCTATATATGATTAATTGTTTGAAATATCAATGGATATCTTCAAAAATTAAATATGTGAAATATATTTCATATTTTTGTTGACATCACGCCGGATA
>Ga0116190_1001113_pt1 | contig 24381 bp, 24 predicted proteins | sample AD_JPNTR4_MetaG_FD_89808 | JGI IMG/M metagenome (GOLD analysis project Ga0116190, IMG submission 89808) | Active sludge microbial communities of municipal wastewater-treating anaerobic digesters from Japan - AD_JPNTR4_MetaG | ecosystem: Engineered > Bioreactor > Anaerobic > Digestate | place...
CGCCTTGACGAAAGCCGTGGCTTCGGACAGGGCTTGCCTGATGATGCCCTGCTTAAGTTGCTCGATCCAGGCTTTGCGGCGGGAAACCAAAACTTCGTTGAGGTATGGATGATTCCGGACAAGGTCGGCCGCCGCTTCCTCCACCACCCAGGTGATGTGGGCCTCGGGATACAGCCGGCGCAGCGCGGCCAGCGACGGCAGGGTGTGAATGACATCGCCGACAGCGCTCAATTTGACGATCAGGATGTTCATTTTCTGTCCCTCAAAATCCATTTGACGGCGTCCAGGATATCGGCCGCGATGAAATCCGGCGTCGCCTCCGAAGAGGGGGCGTTCGGACCGTCATCCTGGAGCAGGTCCTTGCCGTAACCGGTTTTGACGAGAATGCCCTTCGCGCCCACTTTCTTGGCCGCTTCGATGTCCCAAAACCGGTCTCCGATCATGTAAGATGACGTCAGGTCAATGTTTAATTCGCGGGCAGCCGTCAGAAACATGCCCGGTTGCGGTTTCCGGCACCCGCAAACTTGACGGTATGGTTCACGTCCTTCCGAAGGATGATGCGGGCAAAAATAGAACTTATCGATCACCGCTCCTTTTCGCTTGAGCAGCGCTTCCAAATATTGATGAGTTTCTCTGACAAAGGATTCCGTGAAGAATCCCTTGGCGACGCCGGCTTGATTCGAAATTACAATGGCTTTCAATCCGCTCTCGTTAATTAATTGAATCGCCTTATAGGCGTTGGGGATCACTTTGAGCTTGTCCAGAGAATCCAAATAGCCGACTTCCTCATTGATGACTCCATCTCTGTCCAAAAAAACGGCGGCCGTTTTGCTCATGGTTGGGATCCTCTCGTCTTGCGCAAGAGCTTTTGCGCTTCGTCAAAGACGTCGTCCACGGAAATCAGTTTCATGCAGCGGAAATCCTTGGGGCAGGTTTCCTTCAAGCAGGGGCTGCAGGAAACTTCTTTGCGTATGATGACGGAGTTGTTGCCCAACGGGCCGGTGGTGACGGGGTTTGTCGAACCGAAGATCGCGAGGGTCGGAATGTTTAAAGCACCGGCGATATGCATGAGCCCGGAGTCGTTGCTGATGAACAGATCGCACTGGGCGATGAGATAGATGGCTTCCCTCAAGGTTGTTTTTCCGGCCAGATTGAGCAGGGGGACGGAGGAGGTTTTCGCGATTTCGTGCGCGGTTCCCCCATCGTCCTTGCCGCCCAGAAGGATGATCTGCGCGGGGAAATGGCCAAATAACTTATCGGCTACCTTTGCGAACCTGTCCGGAAACCATCTTTTTGCCGCTCCGTAGGTGGCTCCCGGCGCAATGCCGATGAGGAGATTTTTTTTGTTTCGAACAAATTTCTCGATGGTTTTTTGAGCTTCCGCCGGGTTAAGTCTGTCTTTCAGATGAAGATCGCCGTCCGCGGAGGGGCATCCCAGGGCCTTCACCATGTCCAGATAATAAAGCGTTTGGCGAACTTTCTTGACGGATGCGGTCCGTTTCACGCTGTGCGTCAGAAGCAGGCCGCGGGCGTCCGTGTCATATCCGGCACGAAGGGGAATCCCCGCGGCCAGAGCGATAATCGCCGCCTCGATGGCGTTTTGCAGGAGAATGGCCGCGTCGAATTTTCTTTTTTTGAGCTGGCCGGCCAGTCGGAAAATTCCGGATGGCGTATCGAATCGGCTTTCAAAAATGATGATTTCGTCGACGCCGGAAAACAGGCGATAGATGTCTGCCACCCAGGGCTTTGCCAAAACGGCGAGGTGTGATTCTGGGTAAGTGGCGCGGATGGAAGCAACGGCGGGCAGCGTCATGACGGCATCGCCGATCCAGTTTGTGCCGCGGATTAAAATTTTATGGATCCCGTTTCGGGGCAGTTGTGTTCTTTTCTTCGTGTTCAACTTCCCTGTCCTTTTTGCCGCACCTGGCAGCGCTTGGTTTTCCAGCGCTGATGCATCCAGAACCACTGTTCGGGATATCGGCGAATGTAATCTTCGATGATTTTGGTAAAAATCTGGGTATTGGTTAACACATCTTTGTCGCGGTTTCCCGTGTTAACGATATCGACCTTCGGCCCGATTTCCATTAAGTAGGTTCCGTCCGGTAGCAGTCGGGTGAATGCCGGCAACACAGGGGCCTTGGTATGGGATGCCAGCAGGGCCAGACCGGATGTCGTGCAGGCGTCGCGGCCGAAAAAATCGACGAAGACGCCTTCGCGCCAATCAACGTTTTGATCAATCAACAGGTAGATGCTGAACCCTTTTTTCAAAAGACGAATCATCGGACGCATGGCCCTTTCTTTCGAAAGAGACACATTGCCGCAGGAGGCGCGAATCCTGTTGATGCCTTTTTCCACAAACGCGGAGTCAAAAACCCGGTAGATGAAGATGAACGGTTTGGTCGATATCGCCAGAGCGGCATTGCCGATTTCCCAATTTCCCAGATGGCCGCCAAACATCAAGACGCCCTTACCTTCCTTGCAGGCGTTTAGATAATGTTCCATCCCTTCGATTTTGACCCATCGATGCAGATTTTTTTTGGTCAAGCCGGGGATATCAAAATAATCGGCGACCAGCCTAAAGAAGCTTTCAAATGATTTTTTGGCCAGTTTTTTGATTTCCTTTGCGGATTTTTCAGGAAAAGAGCGTGTCAGATTGTGAAGGGTTATCAGCCGGTGCTTGAGTGAAATATGATAGGCCATGCTCGCCACGAAACAAGCAAAAAACCTTCTCACTTTTGAAGGAATCAACCTGATGATGCCGATGATGATCTTATCCAAAGTTTTTATCCCTCTTGCTTGTGTTTTTGGCGGTTTGTTACCCTGCGCAAAATGAAATTTTTCAAGGGCTCCGCGTCCGGAATGATTTCCATTTCCATCTTCAAAACATAGATGGTGTCCAAAAATTCATCCAGACCGTTTAGCCGGACGCCGTCTTTTTCCGTGGTAATGAGCAAATCGGCGCCGCTGCGGCGGAAACGGCTGATGATCTTCTCCATTTCTCCGGCTGTGTAGCGGTGATGGTCGGGGAAAATATCGCAAGTGACGCTCTGCGCTCCTGAGGCTTGAAGCGCTTTTTCAAAGGAGCGGGGATTGGCGATGCCGCAAAAAGCGTGCACTTTTTTGTGTTGCAATTCAGAAAGCGGCTTTTCACCGCCGTTGTCGGCCCTTACCAGAACCTTGGGCTGATGGATGCTTCTGAAAACGGGAAGATTGCCGAGAGCGATCAACGGGGCCGACTCACCGTCGCCGGGGGGGATCTCGTTGGTTCGGGTCAGAATGATGGCGTCGGCTCGCCTTAAGTGCGCGACGGGTTCTCTGAATTTTCCTCTCGGCAGAAGATGAGGCTTCTTGTTTAAATCTCCGGCATCCATTAAAACGAGATTGACGTCCCGGTGAATTTGCCTGTGCTGCATGGCATCATCGCATATCAGAAGATCGGCTCCGAAGAGGCGGATGGCGGCCTGTCCCGTCAGTTTTCGGCGGGCTCCGGTAATGACAGGAACGTCTTTGAGAGACCGGGCGATGAGAACGGGTTCGTCGCCTGCCATGTCGGAGCTCATCAAAATGTTTCGGCCGTCACAGACGATGTTGACGGCTTTTTTGCTTCTCCCGCCATAGCCGCGGCTGATGACAGCCGGCCGATAGCCGCAGTCTTTCAACAAACGGGTCAGCAGGATCGCGCAAGGCGTTTTTCCGGTTCCGCCGACGGTGATGTTGCCGATACTGACGACCGGACATGAAAAAATAAATTCTTTGAGGATCTTTCCGTCATAGAGCCAATTGCGCAGACTGACGGCGAGGCCATAAAAAAAGGACAAAACAGACGCGATGATTTGAACAGGTCTGTCGAGCCATGAATTGCCGTCATCATCATTCCACATCCTTTGCCAGCGGACCATTCTTTTCATCACTTCCTTCATCTTTAAATTGCAGATTATAGAGACGGAAATATTCCCCTTTCTGATTCAACAGCTGCTCGTGGGTGCCTTCCTCGACAATCTCGCCGTGAGACAAGACGACGATTCGGTCGGCGTTTCGAATGGTGGAAAGTCTGTGCGCAATCACCAGGGTCGTCCGGCCCTTCATGAGGTTGTCCAACGCTTCCTGAACTTCGATTTCCGCTTCGGTATCCAGGGATGATGTGGCTTCATCGAGAATCAGGATAGGCGCGTTTTTCAATAATGCTCTGGCAATGGAAATGCGCTGTTTTTCGCCGCCGGAGAGTTTTGTTCCCAGCTCGCCGATATTGCTGTCATATCCTTGAGGCAACCGCATGATGAAATGGTGGGCGTTGGCGGCTTTGGCGGCTTCCATAATCTCTTGATCCGTTCTTTGGATGTCCCCGTAAGCGATATTGTTTTTAACCGTGTCGTTAAACAAAATGGTCTGCTGGGTGACGATGGCGACTTGACTGCGCAGGGATTTCAACGTGACCTCTCTGATATCGTGTCCGTCAATTAAAATGCGTCCTTCTGTGACATCGTAAAATCTCGGAATCAGATTCACCAGAGACGTTTTTCCGCCGCCGCTCATTCCCACAAAAGCCACCACTTCACCCGCTTTGATGGATAAATTGATGTTTTTCAACACCGGGGTTTTTTCATAGCAGAAGGTCACGTTTTGAATATCGATGCCCTGGGTGACGGGCGGCAAATCGATGGCATTGGGCTTGTCCTGAATATCGGGGATGCGGTCAATAATGTTGAAGATGCGTTCCGCACCGGCAATTCCCTGATTAATCGTGTTGTTGACATTGGTGAGCCTTTTGATGGGTTCATACAGCATCAGCAAGGCGGCGATGAAAGAAAAGAAAGTTCCGGGCGTCGAATAGCCTTTGATTACGTTGTAGCCGCCGTAAAAAATCACTGCCGCAATCCCCAATCCGCCCAGAAAATCCATCAACGGACCCGAGATCGCGTTGACGGAAACCGCCTTCATGTTGTACTTGAAAAGCTTTTCGTTTTCCACGGCGAATCGATCGCTTTCGTAGTGCTCCATGCTGAAAGCCTTGACGATGCGCGTGCCGGAGATGGTTTCCTGCAGAAGCGAGCTCAAGTTTCCCATCGTGATCTGGGAGGCTTTGGTGACATTTCTCATTTTTTTCCCGAAAAAGGAGATGGGATAAATCGTCAGCGGAAACACAACGATGGAAATGAGAGCCAGTTTCCAGTCCGTGTAGAAAATAACCCCGATCAGGGATATCAGCGTGAAAGTGTCCTTCACAAGCGATGTGATGGCTTCAGCGGAGGCCGTTTGCACGGATTGAACATCATTGGTAATCCGCGACATGAGCACGCCCGTCGGATGTTCTGTAAAAAAAGCGAGGGACTGTCTTTGAATGTGCTCGTAGAGTTTATTGCGCAGATCAGTGACGATTCTCAATCCGATGGAACTCATCAGAACGGACTGTCCGTAGTGACACAGCCCTTTCAAGAAAAAAATAAGCACGACCAGAACAGGAATCCAACTTAAAGCGGCGGTATTCTTACTGATGAAGATATCGTCAATGGCCGGCTTGGAAATGAGCGGCAATGCCGCCTGAAGTCCCCCCGCAATAATCATGCACAATGCAGCCAGGAGAAACCGCATGTAATATTGCTTGGACATGTAGATTAATCTTTTAAAATATTCCATGCATTCGCCTATATCATATTTAATGCGATTTGCGCAGCTCTTCTTGCGGCACCCGGTTCGCCCAGCCGGGCGCGCACCGCGGCAAGATCTTGTTTCATCTGATGATATTTTTCCCGGTTGGTTAAAATGGACAGGGCTTCCTGCGCGATCCGTTGTCCGTTGGCATCCGCCTGGATCAGTTCGGGCACAATGGTTTTCCCCGCCACGATATTCACCAGGCCGATGTTTTTGACATGAATGAAAGTCCTTCCTATCAGATAGGAAAGCAAAGAAACTTTGTACACAATGACCATCGGCACATTCAAAAGAGCCGTTTCCAGCGTTGCCGTCCCCGAGGCGACCAAGGCCAAATCGGCCGATGCGATGACCTCGTAGGTGTTGCCGGAGACGACCTTGACGGGAAGATGAGATGGGAGAAGGTATTCCCGAACCGTTTTTTCGTCCAGCGTTTCGGCCAGCGGCAGCACAAACTGAATGTCCGCGATTTGGCTCTTCAAAACGGCCGCGGCCTTCATCAGCTCCGGCAGGAGCGTTTTGACTTCGGCAAGACGGCTGCCGGGCATGAGGGCGATTGTCGGTCTGCGCGCGTCGATGCCGATTTGCTTTTTGGTTTCTTCCTGCGCATAGTGGTCTTTGATCATATCCAGCAGCGGATGACCGACATAATGCACATCAAATCCATTTTCTCTGTAGGTGTCGACTTCGAAGGGCAGGATCACGGCCATTTTATCGACGTTTTTTTTGATCTGTGCTATTCGGCCCTTGCGCCACGCCCAGACTTGAGGGCTGATGTAGTAAAAAACCCGAATGCCCTTTTGATGCGCTGCCCGGGCCAGCGGAAGATTGAAATCCGGATAATCAATCAGAATCACAAGATCCGGCCTGCGGGTATCGAGGGACTTTTTCATCATGCGCATGGTTTTCAGGATGTCGCCCAATTTGGCAAAAACCTCGCTGACACCGACGACGGCCATTTGCGCGACATCCGCAAAAAGCTCAACGCCCGCTTCCCGCAAGCGCTTCCCGCCGATGCCGTAAAAACTCAGGGAAGGATTCATCTGCAACATTTCCCATACGAGATTCGCTCCGTGCATGTCTCCGGAAGCCTCGCCGGCGATGATCATGATGGTTTTTTTGCGGGGGATGTTATTTTTCATCGTGCAACGCGGTTGATGATTTCCGCAACGGTCTGAATTTCGTTCCGGGTCAATTCCGGGAACATCGGCAGGGAAAGCACTTCCGCCGCGCAGCTTTCGCTTTGGGGCAATCGCAAAGACGCGTGACTGGCTCGGAAAACTTCCTGCCGATGAAGCGGCACGGGATAATAAATGGCGCAGGCGATTTCGTTCTTTTGCAGCGCCTGTGCCACTTCGTCGCGATTTTTCGTTTTGATGGTGAACTGATGGTACACATGTTCACAGCCCTCGGCGACGAAAGGCAGGATGACCTGCGGATTGTTGATGGCCCGGCGGTAAGCTTCGGCGTTGGTCTGCCGCATAGTGTTGAACTGGTCTATTTTTTTCAGCTTGACGCGGATGATGGCGGCCTGAATTTCATCCAGACGGCTGTTGTGACCGATGGCGTGGTGATGGTAGCGTTGGGAACTGCCGTGGTTGCGCAACATCCGGACTTGTTGAGCGATGTTTTCGTCCTTTGTGATAATCATGCCGCCGTCGCCGTAGCCGGCCAGATTCTTGCTGGGGAAAAAACTGAAACAGCCGACGTCGCCGAAGGTTCCCACTTTTTGCCCGCGGTATTTGGCGCCGAAAGCCTGCGCGCAGTCCTCGATCACCTTCAGACCGTGTTTGTGCGCTATCTCCAGGATCGGCCGCATGTCGGCGGGCTGGCCGAACAGATGAACCGGCATGATGGCTTTGGTTCTGGAGGTCATCTTATCCTCGATTTGATCGGCGTCCAGGTTAAAGGTCTGAGGCGAAATATCCACAAAAACCGGGACGGCGTTTAAAAGGGCGATGACTTCCGCCGTGGCGATAAAGGTGAACGGCGTGGTGATGACTTCGTCTCCCGCCCGGATGCCGCAGGCGCGCAGCGCCAGCAGCAGCGCGTCCGTGCCGTTGGCCACGCCCACGGCATGTTTCAGGCCATGGTAGGAGGCGACTTCTTCTTCCAGGGCGCTGACGTTGGGACCGAGAATGAATTTCGTCTCTTGCAGCACATCCTGGATGGCGCCGTCAATTTCTTCCTTGAGCGACAGATATTGCCTTTTTAAATCAACCATGGGGATCATTTCAGCATGTCCTCGGCGGGTTTCATTTTGTTGATGATTTCGACGGCCAGTTGCAATGACAGGCGGGCGTCTTCGCCCGATACGGCCGGTGCGGAACGCCTTGTCACGGCATCGATGAAAGAGCGGATTTCTTCCTCAAGGGGATCATGGCTGCCGACATCCACGTTGTTTTGCAGAATCTGCGTCTGCCCCTTTTCGTTTTTGACCGCCGCCAAAGACAGGATTTCTCTTTTCTGACAGTCCACGGAATGATAGCCCTCGACGCCAAAAAAGCGGATTTTCTGCATGGTCTTTGCGCTGATGCGGCTGGCGGTGATGTTGGCGATGCAGCCGGAAGCGAAAGTGATGCGCGCGTTGGCGATATCAATTTTTTCGGAAAGAATCGGCACCCCGACAGCTTCGACGCTTTTCACCGGAGCGTTGACGAATTTCGAGATAATGTCCAGATCATGAATCATTAAATCCAGAATGACATCCACGTCGGTGCCGCGCTCGAAAAAAGGGTGCAGCCGGTGCGATTCGATGAACAGGGGCCGCTTGATGACTTGATCCAGGGCCATGATGGCTGGATTGAATCGTTCGACAAAGCCCACCTGAAGGATGAGATTGTTCCGCCGCGCCAGATGAATCAGTTCGTCCGCTTCCTCCAAGGTGGAGCAGATGGGTTTTTCGATAAGGACGTCAATTCCCGCGGCCAAAAAATCGCGGGCCACCGGGAAGTGTTCGCTGGTGGGGACGGCAATGCTGGCGGCGTCGATCTTATCCAGCATGGCTCTGTGATCCGAAAAGGCGGCGCAATGGTAATGTTTTGCCGCTTCTTCCGCCCGCTCCAGCGCGATGTCGGCAACGGCTGTAATTTCGCAGTTTTCCAATTTCTGGTATTTTTGCAAATGGTAATTGCCCAAGTGACCGATGCCGGCAACACCAATTTTTATTTTCTTTTTTTTCATGGACAGACCTGTCAGCGGCAGACGCCTCTTTCTGATTCCTTGATGAATTTGATAAAATGGACCACTTCCGGAATCGCTTCCACCTCTTCCTGAACTTTCTTGAGGGCGTCTTCCAGCAAAAGCTGGGAGCGGAAAACGATTTTGTAGGCGTCTTTTATCGCCCGGATGGTTTGTTCCGAGAAGCCTCGCCTTTTCAGTCCGACCAGGTTTAAGCCGAAGAGCTTGGCGTGGTTGCCCTGCGCGATGGTGTAAGGCGGCACGTCCTTGACGACCGCAGACGCTCCTCCCACCATCGAATGAGCTCCGATGCGGCAGAACTGATGAATACCCGACAGGCCGCTGATGATGGCGTAATCTTCAATATGAACATGACCGGCCAGCGTCGCCGCGTTGGACATGATAATTCGATCGCCCAGTTTGCAATTATGCGCTACGTGACAGTACGCCATGATCAGATTGTGATCACCGATGATGGTGACGCCGATGTCGGCGGCCGTGGAGCGATGAATGGTGACAAATTCTCTAATGGTGTTGTAATTTCCGATGATGACGCGGGTTTTCTCGCCGCCGAATTTCAAATCCTGAGGGGGGGCGCCGATGGAACAAAACTGAAAAATGTGGCACTCCTCTCCGATACGCGTGAAATCATCAATGACCGTGTGCGGTCCGATGATGGTGTTCTTGCCGATTTGAACATCCGAACCGATGATGGCGTAAGGGCCGATTTCCACGCCTTCCGCCAGTTTCGCGTCGGGGGAAACGATAGCTGTTGGGTGAATCATTTACTTAACCTTCTGTCGAGATTTTTTGGCTTGCAGTTCCTTGACGTGCTTTTCCAGTTCATTGATTTTCGCCCGCATTTCCGGAAGCTTGACGCGGCAGGCTTCGACTTTCAACCATTCCTTGTAGGGCATTTGCGGTTTGCCGCCGATAATGGAGCCGGAGGGGACGTCTTTGTGAATTTTCGTGTCCGCCGCAATCATCACGTTATCTCCGATCGTAATGTGTCCGACCATGCCCGTCTGTCCCCCGACCAGCACACTTTTGCCGAGCTTCGTGCTGCCGGAAATGCCGACCTGCGCGGTGATGACGCAGTTTTCTCCGATCGTGACATTATGGGCGATCTGGACCAGATTATCAATTTTCACGTTGCGCCCGATCCAGGTCTTTCCCATGGCGGCGCGGTCCACGGTGGTGTTGGCGCCGATTTCCACATCGTCGTCGATCTGCACCGTGCCCACCTGGGGGATTTTGATGTTTTCTCTGCCGGGGGACGCAAAGCCGAAGCCGTCGGAGCCGATGACGACACCGGAATGCAAAATGACCCGTTTGCCGATTGTGCAGGAATGGTAAACCGTGACGTTGGCATAGAGCACGGAATCCTCGCCGATGCGGACATGATTGCCGACATAAACGCCCGGGTAAATGACCACGCCCCGTTCAATGTTTGCCCCATGTCCGATGTATGCGCGCGGGAAGATGGTCGCATGGGGAGAAACCACGGCGTTCTCCTCGATGTATGCCGCATGGCTGATACCTTGCCGGCCATGGTCCATCGGATAATAAACCTGCATCAATTTGCCCAGGGCGGCGTATGGGTCGTCCACGACGACAAGATTTTTGTCCTCCAAACGGATTTGGGGAGAAGCAAGAACCGCCGAGGCTTTCGTGCCGCGGAGTTTGCCCAGATACTTTCGGTTGGCGATAAAAGTCAGATCTCCCTGCGCGGCGTCTTCCAGCGGGCGGATGGCCTTGATGACAACCCGGTCATCCCCCATGACTTTGCCGCCCAAAAAAGCGGCGATTTGAGCAAGAGTCATTTCCATGGAGCCAAACTGCCTGTTATTTGCTGGTCTTGTTGAATTCCTCGATCACTTTCTTGCTGAAGTCGCTTTGTTTGTCGTAGTAGGGGATGGGCATGGTGGCCACATCGATGACCAGCGTGTATTTTTCCTTTTCGGCGATGGAACGCACAATCTTGATGATTTCCGGCATCAGCTTTTGTGTCATTTCCTGATCTCGTTTTTTCAATTCTTCATTGGTATCGTTAACGAGCAGCTGATAGTCGCGCAGTTTCTTCTGATAAGCGGTTTCCTTTTCGCTGCGGGCGCTTGCCGTCATGAGGGAGCCTTGTTTGTCCAGATCTTCCTTCATTTTTTTCAATTCTTTTTCCAGGGACTGTATTTTTTGCGATTCTTTGTCATAGTACTTTTTAAAATCGTCGGCCGCCTTTTTCCCGGCGTTGGACGTCTGAATGATTTCCTGCAGATTGATAAAACCGATTTTGTCGGCAGCCCAAGAAGCACTGCTCCACAAGAGACCCAGCAGGCCAACACAAGCAATGAAATACAAACTTTTTTTCATAACGATTCTCCTTTTTTTATTTTAAAGTTGCTACCAAGCTGTTAACTTTTTTTCGTTACATCGGCATGCCGATGGTGAATTCCCAGCGACCGCGCGAGTCATCCTGCAGCCCGCGGCTGTCGATGATGTGTCCATATTCCAACCTCAAGGGGCCGATCGGGGAGTACCAGCGGATTCCAGCCCCGATGGACTGTCTTAAGTCGTCAATGTAGTATCTGTTGTTCCAAGAATTTCCCGCATCATAGAATGCGACAAATTTCATGCCGGATTCCCTGATGAAGGGAACGACCAGCTCCAGATTGAAAATCAACATCGTGTTGCCGCCGATAACATCGCTGGTGCCGCCGTTGACGGGTCCCACGTAACGGAAGCCGCGCAGGGAATTGATGCCGCCCAGAACATATCTTTCAAAAATAGGAATTTCCACGCCCTCATGTTCCTGAATATAGCCGATTCGACCCTTGGCCGCAAAAACAACGTCGAAAAGCAGTGGAAAATACGCAAACAAACTGGCCCCGTATTTTGTGTAATTCGTGTCGCCCTGCAGGGGACCGCCCGCCTGCGTTACGGAAATGCTTGCCTTGGTTCCTTTGGAGGGGAAAATATAGTCATTGGTCGTGTCGCGCATCATGGACAAGGTCAGCGCGCTGGTGATGGTCTGTCCCTCCTGCAGTTTGATTTGCCACGGAGCCGTGGACAAAACCTCGCTGATGTCATCGGAGGTAAGCTTATACCCGATATAGCCGAAAACCTTTTCGAAAAGCGGATAACCCAGCGTGAACCCGACGCCCTGCGTGTCCAGGTTGTAAGAATCGTACTGTTTTTTGTACTTCCAGATATCGGCTTTGAACCACAGCGGAATGTCGAACAGCCAAGGTTCTGTAAATGAGATATCATAATTGTTGGTGGACGAGCTCAATGACGCCTTCAGGCTTAGAGTCTGGCCGTAGCCCAAGAAATTTTGCTGGGTAATTTGCGCCATAATTGTCGCCTTGTCCGCGGCGCTGTAACCCGCGCCGATCATAAACATGCCCGTGCTTTTTTCCTTGACGCGGATGTTGACATCTGTCTTGCTTTTGTTGGGGACTTTTTCCGTCTGAAAATCGACTTCTTCAAAATAGCGCAGGCGGTTCAGCTTCGCGTAGCTCGATTTCAGCTTGCTGCTGGAATACAGATCCCCTTCGGCGATATCCAGCTCGCGGCGGATAACCTTGTCGCGGGTGATGGTATTGCCATAGATGTTGATCTTGTTGATATAGATCGGATCCCCCTTGGTGATTTGAAAATCCACATCCACGAGCTGTTCATTCTCGCGGGTGTTGATCTGCGGATTGACGTTGGCATTGGCGTATCCTTCATCATTGCAGGTTTGCGTCAGAAAATCGATGTCTTTGATGATGGCTTCCCGGTTGTAATTGTCCCCCTTGACCGTCTTGAGGGATTTCAGAAGTTCGGCTTTGGGTTTTTCCGGCGCATCTCCGGAGATGTCCACCTTGTCGATTTTGAATCTTTTTCCTTCCTTAACGGTGATTTTAATATAAATGCCCTTTTTGTCGAATGTGATTTGCGGCTCGCCGATTTGACAATTGATGAAGCCGTTATTGAAATAATACGCGGTCAGCTTGCCGATGTCCTGTTTGAGCTGGTCGCGCTTGAGCACGCCCGAATCGGTGATGAAGCGGAACAGGCCGGCCTCGGAAGTGCTCATCATGTTTTTCAGCTCTTTGGCGGTGAAGGCTTCGTTCCCTTCGAAGGTAATGGATTTAATGTAAAGCTTTTCGTGTTCCTTAATCTCCAGAATGACACGGAGGTCTTTTCCCGCGTCGCTTTCGATCGTGTCCTTGATTTCGGCGTTGTAGTATCCCTTGCTGTCGTAGAGCGCCTTGATTTTTTCGATATCGGCCTTGATTTGTTCCTGATTGAGATTCTGGCGCGTTTTTGTCGCCATGACCTCCACGATTTCATCCTTGCTTAAGGCCTTATTGCCTTTGATGACGACTTCGGAAACGAGACCTTTTTCCTGGACGAAGAACGTGAGGATCTTGCCGTCGGGAGTATCGGTAGTTTCGGCGGTGACATCCAGGAAATAACCCATTTTAAAAATGGTTTTGATGTCGGCGGCGACATCTGCGTCCGAGAAATTATTTCCTTCCTTGCTTTTAATTTTGCTGGTAATGGCCGCGGAACTGATCTTGCGGTTTCCCTTGATTTCGATTCTGGCGATCTTTTCAATGATGCCTATTCTGACCAGCAGATCGTTTTTGAGATTGGCGACGATAGCAACAAGGTTGTCGGTGCCTTTTCCCTGGCTGGAGGCGGCCGAAATGGCGGAACCTTTCTCAATATCTATGATTTTGGCGTCCAAGCTGATCGCTTCGCCCATTTGCGTCAGGCTGCCTATGACAACCAGATCGCTTCCCAGGGCCTTTGCATTCTTTATGGCCTGTTTTTCATCAATTCTTGCGGCGCTTCTGAGATAACCGTCAGCAGGAATCACTTCAAAGAGTTTTTCTTTTTTCAATTCGTCAGACAGGCTTCTATAGAGGGTTTCTTGGAGCGTGTCCTTGTCGCCGCTGCTGAAAATGGTAAAGGGCATCACGCAAATCTTTTTGATTTCTTGAGCTTTTGCCGCGGCGGGCAAAAGCATGAAAACAAAAACCAGGATCAAGGCCTTGCGGTAAAGGTTTTTATTGATAGTCATAAATTTTTCCATCGTGCAGAATGATTCTGCTGGACATCCTTTCTGCCAGTGTTTTGTTGTGTGTCACGACAATCAGGGTAATGCTTTGCCTTGCGTTTAAATTCAACAGGATATCTTCTATCTTTTTTCCTGTTTCCGTGTCAAGGTTTCCTGTCGGTTCATCCGCCAGCAAAATTTGCGGTTCCATCATCAAAGCTCGGGCAATCGCGACCCGTTGCTGTTCCCCGCCGGATAGTTCGCCTGGCTTGTGCTTTAATCGTTGTTCTAATCCAACTTCTTGCAGCAATTTGCAAGCTTTTTCTCGGGCCTCCCTTTTGGGCATCCCGCCGATAAGCGCGGGGATCATGATGTTTTCCATAGCGTTGAATTCGGGAAGCAAATTGTTGAACTGAAAAACAAAACCAATGGTCGAATTTCTGAAATTCGCTTTTTTCCTTTCATCCCAGTCAAAAACATTCAGGCCGTTGATTGTCAAGACGCCCCCGGTGGGATGGTCCAGCAGTCCCATGATGTGAATCAGCGTGCTTTTTCCCGCTCCCGAAACCCCCAGGACGGCCAGCGACTCCCCCTTCTTGATTTCCAGGTCCAGACCGCGCAGGACTTCTATTTTTATTCCGTCCTTATAGAAAGTTTTCGTCAGATTCTTTAATCTAATCATCGTTTATTCGTAGCGGAGCGCTTCCGCCGGATCGGTTTTCGCCGCCCGGAGGGAAGGGTAAATGGTTGACAAAAAACAAATCAGCAAAGTTCCGATGACGATGATGACCACATCAGCGTAATTCACTTTTGAGGGCAGTTCGCTCAAATAATATACATCGCCGGGCAGGAATTTGAAGTGAAACATTTTTTCCAGCCAGACGGACATTTTGTTCAGGTTCAGGGATATGCCGATTCCCGTGGCAGTTCCCAAGAAAGTGCCGATGACGCCGACAATCAACCCCTGGTAGATGAAAATCTTCATGATGCCGGTTGACGTTGCGCCCATGGATTTCAAAATGGCGATATCCTTGTTTTTTTCCATAACAATCATTATCAGTGCGCTGATGATATTGAAGGCGGCCACCAGCACAATGAGACTGAGAATGATGAACATGACCCTTTTTTCCAGCTTGAGGGCCGAGAAAAGATTCCTGTTCATCTGCATCCAGTTTTGAACCCAGTAAGAAAAGCCCAGTTTTTTCTGAATATCTCGGCTAATGGCGTCCGCTTTGAAAATATCGTCCACCTTGATGTCGATACCGGTCACGGCGTCCCCCATTTGGAGAAAATCCTGACAGCTTTCGAGGGATAGGTAAGCCAAGGTGGAGTCATACTCATAGAAACCCGACTCGAAGATGCCGACGACGACGAACTTTTTCATGCGCGGGACCATGCCCATCGGCGTGGTGACGCCCACAGGTGAGATGATGGTGATGGTGTCGTGAAGAAAAATGCCCATATTTTTGGCCATTTCCCTGCCGATCACAATGCCTTCCGGAGATTTGTCGCCAAATGAATAATTTGATGAGAGCTCCTGGGGCATCTTGTTTAAATATTCGATGCTTCCCTCCTTCATTTTTCCCATGTTAATGACGTCAAAGGCGCTTTGCGTGTCCAAGCCGCGAAGCACGACCCCCGATACGCCGTTTTCATTCCGAATCATGGCCTGGCTGTAAATGAAGGGGGTGGAAGCCACAACGCCCTTTACCGACTTGATTTTTTCGCGAATGGCCTGGTAATCCGACAAGGGATTGTTGGTGGCGGAGGTAATTTCAATGTGGGAGCGGATGCCCAGAATCTTTGTGCGCAGATCTTCTTCAAAACCGTTCATGACGGCCAAGACGATGATGAGTGCGGCCACCCCCAGAAAAATGCCGAGGATCGATATAAATGTGATGACGGAAACAAAAACCTGTTTGCGTTTCGCACTCAAATAGCGTCGGCTTATGAAAAATTCGTAGGACATGTATTTTCCGTAAAAAGGGGTGTCCGATATAAGGCTTTATTCCTGTTTCGTCCGCAACAGGGGGAATAAAATCACATCTCTGATGGACGGTGAATCCGTAAAAAGCATGACCAGGCGGTCAATGCCGATGCCTTCTCCGGCAGTGGGAGGCATGGCATATTCCAGCGCGTGGATGTAATCCTCATCCATCTCATGGGCTTCTTCGTCGCCGGCTTCTCTTTCCTGAAGTTGCTGCAGAAACCTGTCGCGCTGATCAACGGGATCGTTGAGTTCGGAAAACGCGTTGGCGATCTCCCTCCCGTGTATATACAATTCGAAGCGGTCGGTGAGGTCTGGGGCTTCCTTCGATCTTCTGGATAGAGGCGATATGACAACGGGGTAATGGGTGACAAACGTCGGTTGAATGAGTTTTTTCTCCACGGCCTCGTCAAAAATCGCCATGAGGATTTTATCCAAATTGTCTGTCTCCTGAACTTTACAGCCGATTTTTTTGGCAAAGGCCAGGGCCTGTGCGTGGTTTTCCAGAGCAGAGGGTTCCATATTGGCGATTTGCACAAGAGCATCCTTAACGGAAATGCGCCTCCAGGGGGGAGTGAGGTCAATCTCCGTGTTCTGGTAGGTGAATTTCAATCCTCCGAAAAGGTCTTTCGCGAGAAAGACAAATAGCTCTTCTGTAAAGGACATCAGGTCCTCATATGTGGCATATGATTGATAGAATTCCATCATGGTGAATTCGGGATTGTGAAAGGTGGAAATACCCTCATTGCGGAAATTACGGTTGATTTCGTAAACTCTTTCCAATCCGCCGGTGACCAGTCGTTTTAAGTAAAGCTCCGGCGCGATTCTTAAGTAAAAATCCTGATTCAGGGCGTTGTGATGCGTTTTGAAAGGACGGGCAGCCGCTCCGCCTGCGCGGGGCTGCATCATGGGGGTTTCCACTTCTAGAAAATCATGGTCATCCATGAAGTGGCGAATAAGCTTAATAATTCTGCTTCTGCGGTAAAAGATTTCTTTGACTTTTGGGTTGACGATTAAATCCAGGTATCTTTGCCGGTATCTGGTTTCGATATCGGTAAGCCCATGCCATTTCTCTGGTAGGGGGCGGATGGATTTGGAAAGCAGAGCCAATCTCTTGGCTTCGATGGTTAATTCATTGGTCTTGGTACGGAATAAAATTCCCGATATGTATACAATATCGCCGAGATCCAGCTTTTTGAAGACAAAATAGTCCTCGGGAGACAGAATATTTTTGGCTACATAACCTTGGATGCTGCCTTTGTAATCCTGAATCTTGATGAAAGCGGCTTTTCCGAAATTGCGTACGGCCATCAGTCGGCCGGCCACCGAAAAGGTTGTCTCCAGCTTCGACAGGGCGTCGTTGTCTAAATGTCCGAAATCGTCGAATATTTGCTTGCTCGTGTTTTGGGGCTTGATATGATTGGGATATAAATCAATGCCCGCGGCTTTGAGCGCGGCTATTTTTTCTTTGCGAATGTTCAGAAGTTCACTATCTTCCATAAAATCTCCACTTTCAGAAGTTTGTATGACTATATTTTTTTCGCCGAATAGTCAAGCAGGATGATATATTTAATTCATGTGTAAAATTCGTTTGCTACCAACGGCAATGTTATGTATGATGAACGCCAATTTCTCGCAGGAGGTGCGCAAATGGTGAATAAGGTGATATTGATCGGAAGGCTGGGCCGGGATCCGGAGGTTGCCTACACGCCTGATGGCACCATGGTCACGAAATTTACGTTGGCGACCGATGAACAGTGGAAGGATAAGAACGGAGAAAAAGTACAGAGAACGGAATGGCACAGAGTTGTCGCCTGGGGAAAACTCGCCGAAATTTGCGGCAATTACCTTGTCAAGGGAAAGCTTGTTTTCGTGGAAGGCCGAATCCAGACCCGTTCCTGGGAAGATAAGGAAGGTGTCAAGCGTTTTACGACGGAGATTATCGCCAATAATATGCAAATGCTGGATACAAAGGGCCCAAGCAAAGCAGGCGAGGCGGCTTCAGGGCCGGAACCGGCCAGCGCGGAGGATGTCAACCCGCCGATCGATGATGTTCCTTTTTAAAGGAAAATTCAAAAATCAAGTTAAAAAGATATCAATCTTTCTGTCAGATCTGAAAAATTGGCGCTCAAGCTCATCCGCAAGTGCTGCGTCGGGGAAGTTTATTTTTTATCTTCTTTGGATGACTGATCCGTAATTTCGTTGGTCTCATTCATGGATTTTTTGAAGTTTTTGATGCCTTTCCCGAGCGCGGATCCTATTTCCGGAAGTCTGCCCACCCCGAAAATAATGACCACAATGATCAGTACGATAATCAATTCCTGCCAGCCCATTCCAAACATATTATTTACCTCTTGAAAGAAAAATTTTTTTCTTATTGGGGCAGTCTCATGTGGACTACCTCACCCTTTTTCCCGATATTGTCAATGTTTTTCCCCTTGAATGTTATGGAAACACCCCCTGCGTTGCCGATATCCAGCCTAAACGCATTTCCATTTTTCCTCAATTGCTCTCCGGGTTTGAGCAAAATTTCCGTCGGGTTTTCTTCTCCCTCGGTCTGTACCTTGAGCCAAGTTTCCTCAAGCGCTACTATTACAAGGTCTTTTGCCGCATTGTCAACGGTTAGTTGCTTTTTCCCCTCGCCGGAATCGCTTTTTTCTTTATCCTGCATGGGAAGATTTGATTCCGGGCGACCGGAAACGTCCTCGTTCGTTTTAATCTCCGCCTGCGTTTGAGGGGGGATCTGATTTGTGTTTGGCGATCCTGATGCGACAGACTGCTGTGTTTGCGGTTCAAGCGGTTGGTTTGATGATAATGCGCTATCGCCGACAGGATGGGTTTGTCTCAATAACAGCCATACGGCGAAGGCCGCGATCACGGCAGCAAGAAGCCATCCATAAATTTTATTTTTAAAGGCGGTGTTAACCGACGGTGCCTTTTCGGAATGCTGTTTGCGCAAAATCCGATTTTCCGCCTCCCGTGATTGAATATGGTCCTCATAATGTTTCAGCAACGCATCTTCGCTGACGCCTAAAAACCTGGCATAGGTCTTGATGAAATTTCTTGTGTAAACCGGATCGGGCAGCACATCAAAATCGCCGTTTTCAATAGCCTCAAGATAGGCCGATCGGATGCGTGTCTTCTGGAAGACATCATCCAGAGACAATCCCAATGATTCTCTTTTGCTTTTTAAATCCCGGACGTACTCGCCGGGTGTTTTTTCCACAAACATAAACAGTCGCAGATAAAAACATTCATTTTTTTGACATTTAGCACTAAATTGGCAATTTAACAACCTTATAGAACAAGGGTAAAAAGATTATTTCTTTGATTTTTAAAAAAATGTGGTTAGTATTTTTCCATGATCAGACTTAGGAGATGATTGCTATGGAAGCGTGGAAGTCTTTTGCGGTTGATTTGGCGTTCAAGGCGGGAAAACTCTTGAAAGAAAAGTTCAATCAGACGCACGAGATTCTTTACAAGGGCGACATCAACATCGTCACGGAAGCCGACAAAATGTCTGAAAAATTGATTATGGATGAAATCAAACGAAAATTTCCGGAACACGGCATCTTGTCGGAGGAATCCGATGCCGTTGCCGGATCTGTTGCGTTGCGCTGGATTATTGACCCGCTGGACGGAACCACCAATTACGCCCACGGTTATCCCGTTTTTTGCGTCTCCATCGCACTCGAACAAGACGGGCAGGTGATTTTGGGCGTCATTTATGACCCGACCAGAAACGATCTGTTCACCGCTCAGCGGGGCCGTGGCGCTTTTTTGAACGGAGAGAAGATTTCCGTTTCTCGTCTGTCCCGTTTATCCCACGCGCTTCTGGCGACGGGCTTTCCCTACGACATAAGAGAGAGCCGGGAAAACAATCTCGACTACTTTACTAAAATGGCCCAAAAAGCGCAGGCGATAAGACGGGCCGGGTCGGCGGCTCTGGATTTGGCATACCTTGCCGCGGGATGGTTTGACGGCTTCTGGGAACTGAAATTGAAACCATGGGACACGGCGGCGGGCTGTCTGATGGTTCAGGAGGCCGGCGGCAGGATTTCCGATCTTTCCGGCGATCCCTGGAACATGGAATCCCCGCACCTGCTGGCTTCCAACGGCCGGTTGCATCAGTCGATGATCGAGGCGCTGCGCGGAGATTAATCAGCGCGCTCCGGCGATGAGCTTGACGAAAACTTTTCGGGTGCGCGGTCCGTCAAATTCACAAAAAAAGATGGCCTGCCAGGTTCCCAGAACCAGACGGCCGTTTTCGATCATCACCAGTTCCGAAGCGCCGACAAGCGACGACTTGGCGTGCGCCGCTGAATTGCCTTCCATATGGCGGTACTGGGCGGAAAAGGGAACGGCCTTTTCCAGCGCGGACAGAATATCGCGGGGGACATCCGGATCGGCATTTTCATTGATCGTGATGGCGGCGGTCGTGTGTGGCGTGTAGACGAGGCAAAATCCGTTCTCTATTTGTTCTTCACGGACGGCCTTCTGGACGGCGGCTGTGATGTCGATCATCTCGCTGCGTGATTTTGTTTCCAGGGTTATGGTTTTCATAAATTGTTTTTCACGGCGGTCCGGAGATCGCCGATGAGCTGTCCGGATATTTTTTGCATGGCCTGGCTGGCGGCTTGACTGTAACCATAGGGTGAGGCGTCTGTCAGCGGTTCTTCGGAGCGGTATTGTTTCTGGAAAATAATTTTCTTTCCGGCTTCTTTTGCCGCCGAATCCTTGAGAGAAACATTCAGCGCGATGACCGCCGTGCCGCGGTCATTGTCCACGCGCAGAAAAAAATCCTCCACGCTGCCCGAAATGACGAATCGGCCGTCTTCCATTTCCTGACGGGAAAAAACCGCCTGAAAAAGACCGCTTTCCCTGATGTCGCGAAGAAGCCGGTCGGCAACCATATCGCCCGGATTCACCGCCCATCTGGAGTAATTGAAAAAATCAAACCGGTAGGCGTCTTTGCGGAAAATCATGTGCGTTGAATTGTAGGCGGCGGCGACGGAGAACCGGCTGAATTTCAGCGTTGCCGGAATGGTTTCCGCCGGCCGGGCAACCGGCGCAGGGTAGTCCAGAAAATATGTGTCGATGCTGTAAGGCGGTTTTCCGCTGCCTGCGCATCCGCCCAGGCAGATGAACGCCAGGGCGATGAAGAAAAACTTTTTTGTTTTGACTGCAAGCAGATGATGACCGGACGATTTGTTCATGGGGGAATTCCTTTCTTTATTCCATGGGTTTGCGGGGAGGTGCCGGCTTGGAGAAAATCAACTCCGACGGATTTCTCTCCAGACTGTCGGAGAGCTTTTGCAGATTTTCTGACGTGATCCGCAGATTCTCCGATGTGTCCTGCAACTCTTCGGTAATCGTTTTAGTCTTTTTTTCTATGTTGTCCAGCAGCATATCCGCTCGTGCCGATTTTTCCTTGAGATTCAAAGCGGTGATTTCGTCTTTTGCCTGCCGGACCAGATCGCGGGCGTTCGACAGGGCGTCCATCGTTTCCTGGACGGCTTGATCCACCTTGCCTGCGTTGACGATTTTGCTTATTTTCGCGATGGCCTGATTCAAATTGGCCGACGTGGCTTCAAGATTATCGATGATGGCATTGACTTTTTTTCCGCGCAAAAAATCTTCCACGGCCTTGGTGGTGTTTTTCAATTGTTCGGAAATACCGCCGATATCCATTTCCTTGATGCTTTGAATAATGGCCGCGGAATCCGCCATCAGGCGGCTGATATTGGATCGGCGCGAAGGAATCACGGGATAGGGCGGCACAAAGGTGATCTTCGGTGAATTTCCTAGATCGCCTTCCTGAATCTGATCCAATTCGATGAAGACGATGCCGGTAATGCCGGCGGTCTTGAGTGTGGCGACGGTATGTTTTGCCAGATCCCCTTTCAGGTCGATTTTCATCACTACTTCGATCAGCCGGTAATCAGGCGCCACTTTGATGCTTTGGACCTTTCCGATTTCCACGCCGCGGTATTTGATGGCCGAATCGACCTGAAGTCCCTGAACGGATTCGTCAAAATACACGGCATAGAGCGATCCTTTCATCAGAATATCCGACGCGCCGATCCAGATGATCATCAACGCGCACATCAGCGCGCCGACAATGACAAAAAGGCCGATTAAAAATTTTGAGCTTTTATCCGACATCAATCCTCTTTTATATGAGTGAAATTATTTTTTGTCTTCTGAAGAAACTCCTGACCCTCGGATCGGTCGCGTTGTTTTTTAATTCCTGCGGTTTGCCTTCAGCGATGATGCCTTGGGCCTGTTTATCCAACATTAGCACTCTATGGGCTATTTTGTAAATAGATTCCAGTTCATGGGTGACAATCACCATCGTCGTTCCCAGTGCTTCATTGGTTTTGATGATTAACTCATCCAGCTCCACGGCGGTTATCGGATCGAGTCCCGCCGATAGCTCATCGAAAAACAGCACCTGAGGGTCCAGCGCCATTGCCCGGGCGATGCCGGCCCTTTTTTTCATGCCGCCGGATAGTTCCGCGGGGGAGTGGTTCTCATAGCCGGCTAGATTCACCATGCCCAGTTTCATTTTGATAATCATGTCCGTCATCGCGGGGTCGAGCCGGGCGTATTCCTCCAGAGGCAGGGCGATATTTTCCTTGAGCGTCATGGAACTGAACAGGGCGCTGGACTGAAAGAGCACCCCGATGTTTTGCCGATAAGACAGGAGTTCTTTTTCCGTTGCCCGCACAATGTCCATGCCTTGATAGAGGACTTTGCCTGCGGCTGGCGTTTGCAGACCGATCATGATTTTCAGGAGCGTTGATTTGCCGCAACCGCTGGCGCCGACCACCACCAGAATTTCTCCCCGGTAAACCTTAAAATTGACGTTTTCGAAGACGACATTGTCACCGAAACGAGCGGTCAATCCTTCGACGATGAGAATGGGTTCTTTGCTTTCGCCGGGCAAGGCATACTCCTTAAAAATCACTTAATATAGTAGAACATGATGGCAAAAATGGAGTCGGCAACCACAATCATAAAAATGGCGTTCACAACGGCTGACGTTGTGAACCTGCCCACATCCTGCGCTCCCTCGCGCACCTCAAAGCCTTTCTGACAGCCGATGGCCGAAATCAGCGCGGCAAAAACACCGGCTTTGATCAAACTGGTGACCACGTCAAAGAGCTTGATGGTTTTCAGCGATTGCGTGATATAGGTTTGAATCGTGAGATCCAGGCTTGTTACACCGATGATCATTCCTCCGATAATGCCAAAGAAATCCGCGTAAATCGTCAGGATCGGCACCACAATGACGGTGGCCAGGACTTTGGGCACGGCCAGAAAACGAACCGGATCGAAACCCATGGTTTGCAGGGCGTCCACCTCTTCGTTCACCATCATCGTGCCGATTTCCGCCGCGTAAGCCGAACCGGAACGTCCGGCGACCAAAATCGCCGTCATGATCGGTCCCAGTTCTTTAATCAGGGCGAAGCTGACCAGGGCAGGGACGTAAATGTTCGCGCCGATCATCTTCAGCTGCAAAAAGGACATGAAGGCGATGATCAGCCCGATCAGCGCGCCGATTAACCCGACAATGGGCAGGCCATCCACCCCCGCCCGCTGCACATAAAAGAGGACATCCGCCCCCCGCAGCGTCCGGGGATTTCTGATGGTGTGAAAAAAGGCGACCAGCAATTCACCGGTAAAACTGATGAAATCGGAAAAATCCCGCACAACGGCCATGGAAGCCTGGCCGACTTTTTGCGTGAAACCTTCATTGCCGCCCAGGGGCTTCAGTGGCTGATGCTCAAGAGCGTCCGGATGGATGACGCTGAAGATGCCTTTGGCCTCGTTGCTTAAATGAATCAATTGGACATCCGCTCCCCGGCGGGTCAAATCTTTCTGCATTTGAAAAAAAGCCAGGGCGGCAATGCTGTCGAGGTAGGTGACCCCGGAAAAATCAATAACGATGGTGGACGCTTTTTGAGGAAGAATTTCCTTTTTGATTTCCTCCATAAAAATATTGAAATTTTTCAGGCTGAAATTTCCGGCAAGAGCGATAGAAAGAGAATCTTCTTTTTGCTGAACGGCAATCCGATGATCCTGACCTGTTTTTTGAGTGTGCGCTTGCATGATGTTTTTTATAGAAAAGATTTGCGAGCTGAAAGTAGTGATTTTTTGGTGAAGATGTAATCTTGTTGCCGGATTTTTGTCAATTTAAATTCCCATTCTTGTCGCTTTTGATTTTCATGTTTCATTGAATCGGCTTGAACATTTTATTGAAAATCCGGGTTTCTGGAAAGCTGTTGCATCCGGATTCATCGGCAAAAGCGACAATATTTTCCGTTTATATTCAATAATATACATCTGTGATGCGAAAGATTCTACAATTTTGGCACGCAATTTTCATTAAATGAGGGCAAATAAAGAAATTACCCCAAAGGAGGTAACAGATCATGAGAAAGACAATGCAAACCATCATCGTAGCGGCGGCAGTCATTCTGCTTACGGCAACCTTCGGCTTTGCCGAATACGCGGC
>Ga0116190_1001114_pt1 | contig 24342 bp, 22 predicted proteins | sample AD_JPNTR4_MetaG_FD_89808 | JGI IMG/M metagenome (GOLD analysis project Ga0116190, IMG submission 89808) | Active sludge microbial communities of municipal wastewater-treating anaerobic digesters from Japan - AD_JPNTR4_MetaG | ecosystem: Engineered > Bioreactor > Anaerobic > Digestate | place...
ACCTATACATAGGCCAACAAACGATCATTTGCTTGCGGTTTGGAAGAAAAAAGTGGGAAAACGGTGTTGAACCATATCGCCAGTATCGAGGACGACAACGGATGCTTAGGCTTCGTTGAAGTAAAGCCCGCGCCCTCTACCAGCACACCCCCCTCGAGCACGGCGCCCTCGCCCGCGCCTTCCGCGAACCCTTACTCTCCTCCCTCCGCGTCGCTCCCCCGCGCCTGCACCACCCCTTCGTCCTCATCACCGATGAAAACCCCCTCTACCCCAAAGTCCTCTCCTCCCTCCCTCTCTGGCACGCCCAAACCCCCTCCTCCCGCATCGTCCATTGGTCCATCTGGTCTAAACTCCCCCGCACCACCACCAACCCACTCTTCGCCTCCAACTACATCGATCGCGAAATCCGCAAAGACCTCGCCCACTACCACCGCCAAACTACCTGCTTCCCTCGCAATGTCCCCGCCGCCATGCTCCGCCTCTCCCTCTACCTCTTCTCCCACAACTACCTCAAACCCTTCCGCATCGCTCACCCTTCCCCCTCCCCCTCCCATGCCCATGCCGCAGGCATCCCTTCCACCCTTGTCAACACTTTCCTCCAGCACCTCACCGCCGGCATGCGCATCTTCCTCTCCCATCTCTCCCTTTCCCCAAGCATGCACCGTACCTGGACAAAAGCCTGGAAAACCCCAGGCAAAACCAGCCCTGAGTATGTCCCCCGCTTCGTCCTGGCTTGAAACCATTGAAAACCACCCCGTTCTCCGCGCTCCTGCCCTTTGCACAAGCTTGAGAGCACTAACAAGAGAATTGCCAAATTCACGACAAGATGCAATAATAACGAACCTATACGCCTACACGATCATCTTCAGGAGGACAAAAAATAAAACACCGAGGAGCACGAGGTGGATTTCTCGTGCGCACATTAGGGCTCTTCCTTGGAATGCTGTTGATCGTCTGCGCCCCGTTCGCCGCATTCCCGGAAGCGCGTGTGGTCTACACGATACGCAGCGTGTCCTTCAAGATTAATGGTTTCACGAGAGAGCGCGTCTTGCGCCAAAAAGCCAACATCGCAATCGGAACTGAATTCGCCACGCTGGAAGACTTCGAAGGCTATCTCGAACAGCGGAGACAGACACTGTTGAACGAGCGCGTGCTCGCAGATGTCAAGGCCGAGTATGCGCTCGAAAAGGGCGACGAAGGGCGCGTCTTCATCGACATCACGTTCATCACCCAAGACTCCTGGAACATCATCGCGCTGCCGTACTTCAAATACGATTCGAACGACGGCTTAACGCTCAGCGCGAGAGGCAGGGACTACAACTTCCTCGGCTCGATGCAGACGTTGGTTTTGAATGTCGATTACGCGATCGACCAACGTGAACGACATTCCTACGGTGGGCTTGCCAGCATGAACCTGCCCTTCCAGCTCGCAGGCTACGACGCGAGCGTCAGCATCTACGAAGACCTTGCGGTCCACGCCGATGGTAGGCCCACATCCTCGATTTCCAACCTTGGGTTTTCGATTGTGTTTCCCACCCGCGCCTATCCGATCACCCTGAGCGCAAACCAGGGATACCAGTCCAACCCCGATGAAGTGGACAACGATACCGATCCGTACTTTCTGGTCTCGTCGCTGGCGGCCTCTTCGTGGATACCGGCCGGATTTTCGGCGGGCAGATACGGCCAAGTCTCCTATGCTCCCTCCCTCACCGCGTCCTTGAACTGGCGGCCAGGGGAAATGGTCCGGGACGACAGAAAGGGCTTTAAGCTCACCTTCTCTCACGGCCTGCATTTTGGGCGCGTCGACTGGGTCAACAACATGCGCAGGGGCATGGAAGGCCATCTGACGAACACCGACGCCTATAATTTCCTGACGGGAGCCCCGACCCTGGATTTCGACGGCGCGTACGTGTATCATGCCACCAAAGGCGGCACCATCGGCTTCGAGGCGCGCTTTGTGGGCTTTTACAGCTTCACCGACACCACGCGGACCGATTTGGGCGCCTACATGAGGGGCATAATCGATGAACGCCTCTGGGGCGGGGCTGCGGCGTTCTTAAATCTGCAGGTGCCAATCAAACTATTCGATTTCCCCACGCACGTCATTATCGGCAAAAACTGGTTCGATTTCGAGCTTCAGATGACGCCCTTTGTCGATCTTGGCTATTGCCGCAAGCACCTCGGCGATGCATTTCAGGACAGCGCATGGTACACGGCGGGGCTCGAATTCTGCGTTTACCCCTTGCGGATGCGCACTTTCATCGTGAGGGCAAGCGCCGCCTTCGACCTGGATGCGGTAATACGGAACAAGTCTCTGACGGCGCCGAGCCCCCGCGACGGATACTCTCCGTATGAGATATTCTTTGGCTTGGGACTTTTCTTCTGAGGAGCGAACGTGCAATCTGCCCGAACTGTACTTTTGACGGTTGTGCTCTCAACGACAATCGTCGCTGCGACCGCGATTGTCTCTGCCATGCCGGCAGGAGGAAGCGCCCCGTATGCAGGAATATTTCAGGGGCTCTCCGACACCGAGGCATCTGCGCTCGAGCGCGGGGACATGGTCGTCCGTCCTCTCGAGGGCCCCGGAAAACTCAGCCTGACGCGCGACGACAACGAGACCAAAGAAATAGTACGACGAATCCAGACCACTCGTCCTAACTATACGGCGGAATTCATGGCCTTCGTCCCCATACAGGATGGGGCACAGGCCGACGGCATGCTGAGCCGTATCGCCGCCGCCCTCTCCGACGTCAAAAGTTACGTAGGCATTCCCTATTGGTCAAAACAGCAAAAGACGACCTACGCGCTGTTCGATACGATGGATGTGCTGAGCAGAAAAGCCCGGCAAGCCGGCAAGGGCGAGACGATCGAGGTTCGTCAGCACATGGAGCCCTTCGACGCATTCCGAGCCCAATACGACTACAGGCTGGAGACAGGAATCCTACGGTTCTCCGCGGTCAATCTGGACCCCATCGTCTACAGCTACCAGCATTTTCGGGCCGTGGCCCCCGGTGACATGGTGTGGGAGCTGTATGTCTTCCGCCAGAACGACGGGCTGTGCGTCTACGGCGTGGGGGCGGTGAAGGCCTTCGACCTGTTTGGGCTCTTCCGGGACCGGCTGGAACCCTCTCTCATGGGCCGAGTCGAGGCTTTTTTTAGCTATGTCACAAAGAAAATCACACCATCGGAGGGGAAAAAATGACGGAGAGAACAAAGACGGCACTCATTACGGGCGCAACAGGGCAGGATGGTTCCTACCTCGTACAGTTTCTGCTCGAAAAAGGTTATACAGTCCATGGGATAAAGCGCAGAAGTTCGAGCTTCAATACGCAGCGCATCGACCACCTCTACAAGGACCCCCACGATCCTGACAACCGCTTCAGGCTCCACTACGGAGACCTCACCGACAGCACGAACCTTATCCGGCTCGTCGAAGAGATCGAACCTGACGAGATATACAACCTGGCGGCGCAGAGTCACGTCAAAGTTTCTTTCGACACGCCGGAATATACGGCGAACACCGACGGCCTTGGGACCTTGCGGCTGCTGGAGGCAATACGCTTACTTGGCCTAGAAAAAAAGACGCGGTTTTATCAGGCGTCCACCTCAGAGCTCTTCGGCAAGGTCAGGGAGATTCCTCAGAAAGAGACGACGCCCTTCTACCCGCGCAGTCCCTACGCGGTGGCCAAGTTATACGCCTACTGGATTACGGTCAACTACCGCGAGGCCTACGGGATGCATGCCAGCAACGGCATTCTTTTCAACCACGAATCGCCCGTCCGTGGAGAAACCTTCGTGACGAGGAAGATCACCAGGGCAGCGGCGCGGATCAAATACGGGCTCGAGCAGAAGCTCTATCTCGGCAACCTCGACGCAAAGCGCGACTGGGGACACGCGAAGGATTATGTGGAGGGCATGTGGCTCATCCTCCAACAGCCCGAGCCCGACGACTACGTGCTCGCAACAGGGAAGACCACCTCGATACGCGATTTCGTGACCATGGCCTTCCGGCACGCAGGATTCGAGATTGCCTGGCGCGGGCACGGCCTCGAAGAAAAAGGCATCGATGCCGCCTCAGGCAAGGTCCTCGTGGAAGTCGACCCCGCGTATTTCCGCCCGACAGAGGTGGACCTCTTGCTCGGCGATGCGACGAAGGCCAGGGAAAAACTCGGCTGGACGCCACGGCACAGCCTGGAAGAGCTTGTGCGCGAAATGATGGAACACGACTTGGTCGAGGCCCGCAAAGAGCGATATTTAAAAGACGGCGGCTACAAAATATTTGAACCACGAGAATGAAAGTCCTCTTTGTGATACACGATGCGCACGGGTGGGCCGGAACGGAGCGAGTCACCAACCTCATCGCGAACGGACTTTCCGCCCGCTTCGAGGTCGAGGTGCTGTCGCTGTGCCCGCCCCCTCACCACGCCTGCGGCTATCCCTACAGCCCCGACGTGAAACTCTCCTACCTGCCGCTCGCGGGCGGCATTCGACATCTCCTTGCCTCCAACGTACACATGCTGCGCTTTGTTCAACAAAAAGCCCCCGATGTCGTCATCCTGTCGGGGGTGGGAGAAATCAGACATTTCTTGCTGGTGGCGCCCCTTCCAAGACGACACAGACCGGCATTGATCGCGTGGGAACACTTCAATGCGACGTATGCTGCAAACCATCCGAGCCGCAGAATCGCCGCCCGATGCTGCGACTTCATCGTCACGCTGACCCACAAGGACGCCGAAACCTGGCGCCGTGTGCTTGCGCCTCGGCACGTCGTGTGCATTCCCAATCCTGTACCGGGCTTCCCAGATCACCCAGCCGGCCTCGACACAAAGCGCATACTCGCCTTGGGGAGGCTTGAGACGCAAAAGCGCTTCGACCTGCTCATCGACGCGTTTGCCGTATTTGCCAGGACGCATCCAGACTGGAGTCTACGGATCCGTGGATCAGGGTCGAAAGAGGCCGAGCTCAGGAATAAACTGGCCGCGCTCGGGCTTGAGGACAGCGTACAGATCCTTCCTCCCACGCACAATGTCGCGGAAGAATACGCCGGCGCGTCGATGTATGTCATAAGTTCGGAATACGAGGGTTTTTCCATGACGCTCGTCGAGGCGATGGCGGCAGGCGTCCCTTGCGTGAGCTTCGACTGCCCCGAGGGCCCTTCCGAAATAATCGAAGATGGTCAGGATGGCTTTATCGTCCCGCTCTACGATGTTGCGGCGCTCGCCGAAAGGATGGGCAGGCTTGCCGACGATGCTCCACTTCGGAGGCGAATGGGGGCCGCGGCCCGTCAGAACATCCATCGCTACGAAATAGGGCCTATCATCGAGCGCTGGTCCAGCCTGCTGCGCGCGCTGGGAGATGCCAAATGAGCCTCGTGAGCGTCGTGATCCCCGCATACAATGCCGAGCAGACCCTCGCAAGGGCCGTTCAGTCGGTGCTCGACCAGAAAAAAGACGAAGGGCTTGAGATCATCGTCGTGGACGACGGCTCCACCGACGCCACCCCCCGCGTCGCCGAGTCGCTGGCGAAGCGCAGCCCGGCTCACATCCGCATCATCCATCAGAGGAATGCAGGCCCTGCAGCCGCGCGCAATGCAGGGCTCCGCGCCGCAAAAGGTGATTATATCGCCTTCCTCGACGCGGACGACACCTGGCTCCCCGGAAAACTTAGAATGCAGCTTACAATTCTGGAAGCAGATCCCAACGTCGATCTCGTCTGCACCGCCATGAACGGCACACGGTTCTTATTCCGGCCGGAGCAATTCACCCTCAGGTTCAGAGCCTTGCTGCCGAATAATATTGTATACACATCGAGCGTCGTGGTGAGGAAAAGCGCCTTGAAGGCTGCAGGGGGCTTCAATGAAGCGCGGAGATACTCCGAAGATTTCGAACTCTGGCTTCGGATCGCGCATCGCGGCACCATCGTGGTGCTGAACAGGCCCCTCATACAGTACACAAAAGGCAGAGGCATCTCTGCCAAGCTCTGGCCCATGGAAAAGGGCGAACTGGAGACGTATGCTATAATGCGCACAGAGGGTTGGATTTCAGCCCGACGCGAGGCCACCCTGCGGTGGTGGTCGCTGTCGAAATACCTGGTCAGGAGAATTCGATGGTCAATCTGATCCTGTGTGGCGGCTCAGGCACTCGTTTGTGGCCCCTGAGCCGCAAAAAGACGCCCAAGCAGTTTGCACGTATTTTTAGAGACAGATCGCTCTTTGAGGAAGTGCTGGTACGGAATCGGCCTCTCTGCAACAGATTTGTGGTGGCGACGAACGTCGAACACTTGTCGCTTGTAGAAAGCCAGATGGTGCGGATGGGGATCGAGCGCGTCGAAGGGCTTTTGGAACCCATGGGCCGCAATACGGCGCCGGCGATAGCCCTCATCCTGCTGGGCCTTCCACGGGAGGAACTTGTGCTCGTCTCCCCTTCCGATCACCGCATCACCAAGCACGATCGGTACGCCGAGGCGGTACGGCGCGCGGCCAGGCTCGCGGAACAGGGCTTCCTCGTCACCTTTGGAATAACGCCACAGTACGCCGAAACCGGCTACGGCTACATCGAGGCGGATGGAGAGAATGTCCTTTCATTCCGAGAAAAACCGGACAGGACCACGGCCGAGGCCTACCTGGCGTCCGGCCGGTATTACTGGAACAGCGGCATGTTCGTATTCAGCGCCGGCACCTTGTTGGATGAGCTGTCGCGCTGTGCCCCAGAGGTCTTCGATGCGGCACAGCGCACGTACGCGAGGGCCGAGAAAGGGAACCTGCTGCGTCCTCGACCGGAAGATATGGCAACCATTCCCAGCATATCGATCGACTATGCCGTCATGGAGAAAAGTAAGAGAGTCAAAGTCGTGGCCTGCGATCCTGGCTGGAGCGACCTGGGCAGCTTTGACGCCCTGTACGACGAGACGAGGGGAGACGCAGAGAACGCAGCGCTCGCAGACGATGCCACATTCCTCAATTCCCGGCGTTGCCTCGTCGTGGGAGGAGAAAAGCCTATTATTCTCGAAGGAGTAGAAGACCTCATCGTGGTGCAGACCGACGACACCACCCTCATCATGCGTCGCGGCCAGAGTCAGAACGTGCGCGACGTGCTCAAAGTCGTCGCCGAAAGGAGGCCCGACCTCCTATGAAATACACAAAGAAATACATAACAACAAAGCATTGGCCGCCTGGCATCCATGCAGGTGGGGGGAGGAATCATGAATTCGCATGACAAAATCTACGTGGCTGGTCACCGTGGCCTCGTGGGCTCGGCAATCGTGCGATGCCTCAAGGCGAGAGGATACGACAACATCGTCGTCCTCGGCCACGCCGAGCTCGATCTGACGCGCCAGTCCGAAGTGGAAGCCTTTTTCGAGCAGGAAGAGCCGGACTATGTGTTCCTCGCCGCGGCTCGCGTGGGCGGCATAGGGGCAAATTCCTATTATCCCGCCGAGTTCTTCTACGAGAACATGGCCATCGCCCTCAACGTCATCAATGCAGCCTGGAAGAACGGCGTCAAAAAACTGCTCAACCTCGGCTCCTCCTGCATCTATCCCAAGCTGGCCCCTCAGCCGCTCAAAGAAGAGTACCTGCTCACCGGGCCACTGGAACCGACCAACGAAGGCTACGCCATAGCGAAGATCGCGGCGATCAAGATGTGCGCCTACTACAACAACGAATTCGGCACCAACTACATCTCCCTCATGCCGACAAACCTCTACGGAACGGGCGACAACTATGACCCCTTTACCTCCCATGTGCTCCCCGCTATGATTCGAAAGATTCATGAAGCAAAGGAGAAAGGTCAGCCGGTCGTCCTGTGGGGGGACGGAACACCCTTGAGGGAATTTCTGCACGCCGACGACCTGGCAGATGCCGCGGTTATGCTCATGGAGCGGTACAACTACAAGGATATCGGGGAATTCATAAACGTAGGCTCAGGGCAAGAGCTGAGCATCAAAGAGCTCGCCGAACTGATCGCCGATGTGGAAGGATTCCGGGGCGAAATCCTGTGGGATACCACGAAGCCCAACGGGACGCCGCGAAAACTCCTTGACAGCTCGCGCATCTTCGCGCTCGGCTGGAAACCGAAAATAGGCCTCAGGGAAGGCATCGAACGCTCATACCGAGAATTTTTATCATTGAATGCGGGGAATCGACGATAATGACATCGGATAAGGAAGCATGGGACGTCGTCATAACACCGAAAAGGATGTGGCTGGGGCTGAACCTTAAAGAGTTGCGACAGTACAAAGATCTTATCGCGCTGATGATCCGACGCGAGTTTGTTTCGGTCTATAAACAGACGATTTTCGGCCCGCTGTGGTTCGTGTTCCAGCCGCTTATGTCGACGTTCCTGTACATGTTCGTGTTTGGAAACATCGCGCAGATGGGCACCGACGAAATACCCCAGGCACTGTTCTACTTTTCGGGAACGATGCTGTGGACCTTTTTTGCGACAACGCTCCAGAAGTGTTCGGACACCTTCATCAACAATGCGGGCCTGTTCGGCAAGGTCTATTTTCCCAGATTGACCATGCCGATAGCCTATGTGACCAATGCGTTCTTTACGCTCCTCATCCAATTCGCCGTCATGCTCGTCTTCTACGTGTATTACCTCGCGAACGGCGTTCAGTTTTCGCTCTCGTGGTGGATACTCACCACGCCGATTTACATTCTCCAGCTGGCGCTCCTCGGAACCGGGTTCGGCATCATGATTTCCGCGCTGACAACCAAGTACCACGACCTGCGCAACCTGGTCAGCTTCGGCCTTTCCCTCCTCATGTACGCGACCCCGGTCGTCTATCCCATATCGAGCATACCCGTGCGATGGAAAGTGCTTTTTCAGTTCAATCCCGTCGCACCCGTCATAGAAATGTTCCGATATTCTTTTTTTGGAAAAGGGAGCTGCAACCTGAAGATGTGGGCGTACAGCCTCATCGTTTCGGTGGTCGTGTTCCTTTTGGGCCTCATGACCTTCAACCATAACGAACAAACCTTTATCGATGTCGTGTGAGGAAAGCCATGAGCACCGCAGTCAAAGTAGAGCACCTTTCCAAAGAGTACCGCCTCGGCGTCATAGGCAACGGAAGCCTCTGGAAGGACATCCAGAGCTGGACCGCAAAACTCCAAGGCAAGCCCGACCCGTGGACCAAAATAAACGAGGAATCGCGCATCGGCAAGAGAGAACGGTTCTGGGCGCTCAAGGACATCAACTTCGAAGTCCAACAGGGCGAGCGCCTGGGCATCATCGGCCGCAACGGCGCAGGCAAATCGACGCTCCTCAAGATCCTTTCCCAGATAACGGCTCCCACAGAAGGAGTTGTAAAGATGCGCGGCCACGTGGCGAGCCTGCTTGAAGTGGGGACAGGCTTTCATCCTGAATTCACGGGGCGGGAAAACATCTACCTCAACGGCGCGATCCTCGGCATGTCCAAGGCCGACATCGACAGAAACTTCGACGAGATCGTCGCGTTCTCCGAAATCGAGCCGGAATTCATCGACACCCCCGTCAAGCGCTACTCCAGCGGCATGTACGTGCGGCTCGCCTTCGCCGTCGCAGCGCACCTCAACTCCGAAATCCTGATCGCCGACGAAGTGCTCGCCGTGGGGGACGTCAAGTTTCAGGAAAAATGCCTCGGGAAGATGAAGGAGGTGAGCGAAAAGCAGGGGAGAACTATCCTGTTTGTGAGCCATAACATAGGGGCGGTTCGGCAACTTTGTCAGATAGGGATATTACTCGAGCATGGGGCAATAGTATTCTCCGGCTCTGCTGATGAGGTAGCTACTGAATATGTGAAGGAGATTGGATGTTGATTTTGTCTATTTTGTATAATAAACTTAATTAATATTTTAAATAAGGAAAGCTATGATTCATAGATTGTTGAGCATATTGAAGAGCATATTAATTAGACCTTATAAAAAGGTCATTTTTGTTTTTAAAGAAAGACAAAAAAATAAATTATCCCAAAGAGCTGAAGTAGAATATGAAATATTATGGTGTAATGAAAAAAACAGTTATGATAATATATGTTATTACTCAACGTATGACCATGATTCAATAGTAGACCCATATGTATATTACTATTTAACTGAATTACAGCGATGTGGATTTACTATAATATTAATTTCAACATCAAAAAGCATCAGTAATCAAGATCTTATAAAATTAAAAAGTCTTTGTGGGGCTGTAATATTAAGAGAAAATCTGGGGTATGATTTTGTATCATGGAAAGTAGGCGTAAAAATATTTCCACCTCAAAAAAACACTAATAGTGTATTATTGGCAAATGATTCTGTATACGGACCTTTTTTTGACTTAAGTGTTTATTTGCGTACTTGTCATGAAAGTATATTTGATGTCATTGGAATGACAGATTCATGGGAATTTAAATACCATATTCAAAGTTATTTCATCATATTAAAACGAAGGGTAATTGAAAATAGATTTATTGAGAAATATTTCGAGTCCGTCATGGTTGAAATAGATAAACAAGATCTGATAAAAAACTATGAAATCGGTTTGACACAAACAATGATTCGGAGTGGATATCGTGTTGGTTCTATTTCGGATTATCTATTAATTAAAAAAAATAATTTAGATCAAAATTCCAAGCTTTACAAATATAGATATAATCAAACCATTTATTACTGGAGAGACTTGTTAGAACACAGAACTATTCCTTTCCTTAAAAAGAATGTATTTCAAATCATTGGGATCGATGAAGTGTCTATACGAGAACTTGAATTCATTTTAAGAAATAATAATTCAACATATGATATATCCCTGATAATAAATAATATGAAACGAAATATAATTAACTAAAGGTAACTTGAGATGAAGAAAGCTTCAATAATAATACCTTGTTACAATGACGCTACATTTTTAAACGAGGCAATTCTTAGTGCATGCAATCAGACATATCCAAACTTTGAAATAATTTTAGTTGATGATGGTTCCACAGATGAAAAAACTATTGATCTAATAAATGGATTAAATATTAAAAATCTAAAAAAGTTTAGGATTGAAAATACTGGACCGGCATACGCAAGAAATTATGGTATACATCAAGCTGAAGGTCATTATATATTACCCCTAGATAGCGATGATTTGATAGAAAAGAGTTATTTAGAAAAATGCATAAAGATATTTGAAAATGACGGCGATGTTGGGATAGTTTACTGTAAAGCAAAACTGATAGGTCAACTTAATAATAATTGGGATTTGCCCAATTATTCGCTTTCCACTATGCTTGTAGATAATTTGATATTTGTTACCTCTTGCTTTAAAAAAGAAGACTGGGAAAGAGTTGGGGGATTTGATATAAGTTTTAAAGATGGATTCGAAGATTATGATTTTTGGTTAAAAATAATTGAATTAGGGAAAAAAGTAGAAAGAATTGAAGAAATATTATTTTATTATAGAATTCGCGAAGGATCTAGAACAAAAAAAATTATAGAAGATAAAAAACTGATGTTTTATTATGATAAAATATTACATAAACACGAGATATTATATAAGGAAAACTACATAAATGTAATAAAAGAAATGAGAAAATTGATAATCGAATATAAAATCTATGGAATTCGAACAGAGAAATCGATAGATGATTATACGACACGTTTTTTATTAAAAGAGATTATTAAAAGAAAAATTCCGATCCTTTTAAAATTAAGAAACAAATTGAAACAAATATATAAACTGATCAAGGAACGCTTTTTATTTCTGACTAGCCATTATAATAATTATGAGTTTATAAAATCTATGAATATTAATTACTACACAGAATATAAAAAATATTCCAATTTTATAGATGATAATACAAAAATAGTCGCTTTTTATTTACCTCAGTTCCACAGGACTAAGGAGAATGATAGGTGGTGGGGAACAGGTTTCACAGAATGGGACAACGTTAAAAAGGCAAAAAAGCTATTTTGGGGTCATTTCCAACCCAAAAAACCTATTAAAGATATAGGTTATTACAATTTAACAAACCCAGAAACAATAAAATTTCAAGCAAAGCTGATGAAGAATTACGGAATAAATGGTGTTGCAATATATTACTATAATTTTAATGGGGAAAAAATATTAACCAAACCAATAGAAATTATTTATAATGATAAAAGTATTGATATAAACTATTGCTTATTTTGGGCAAATGAAAACTGGACAAAAATTTGGACAGGTGATGAAAACACCATACTTCTTGAACAAAAATATGAAGAAAATACTGAATACCAATTGGTTGATGATATTCATAAATATCTTGAAGATAATAGATATATAAGGTTAGATGGGAAACCGGTATTTATCATATATAAGATATTAAATATTCCAAATCCTAAAATATTTATAGATAAATTGAGACAGTATGCTCAAGAAAGATATAAGACTGATTTATACATTATAGGGTGTATCCATGAATATAGAGAAAATAATAAATATAACTTTGACGAAAAAGCAATTGGTTTGGATGCACTTGTTGAATTTGGCCCATTGTATTTATACAAAAATTCAAAAACGTACGAGAAGAATAACATAAAGCATAATCTTTTGGATTACAGAAGTCAGGTTTGGAACGCTATAAATAATTATTCTTGTATAAAGGATAGGGTCATTTTCCCTACTGTATATAACGGATTCGATAATAGCCCAAGACGACCAAAAGGGGGATCATATATAACAATCAATTTTTCAGTATATAGATTTTATTATTGGTTGATAAATGCCATAGACTTTGTTAATAAAAAATATAAACAAAAAGTTGTCTTTATCCATTCGTGGAACGAATGGGCAGAAGGAACTGCAATTGAACCTACTGAAAAATATGGATATACACTCTTAGATATGATTGCAAAATCCAAGGGTGGGATTGAACTTACTAAGCCATCCTCAAATAATAAAACAACAAAAAAAACAGAGCAAAGAATTATTGTTATGTTTCATTGTTATTATTTAGATTTGGCAGAAAAATATATAACAACATGTGATAATATCGAAAGAAAATATGATATGATAATTACTACAGATAAAGAAGAGAAAAAAGATTCAATTGAAAAATTAATAAATAAAAAAAGAAAATATTTAAGTAAATATAGTATAATTACCGTTCCCAATAGGGGAAGAGATATCGCTCCATTTTTTATAGAATTAAACAAAGTAAGACATGATTATGATATAGGATTACATATACATACAAAAAAATCTTCTTACAATAAAAATTTGGAACTTTGGGCGGATGATATTATTTCAAAATTATTGCCAAAAGGAGAAAAGATGGAAAAAATATTGAATATGCTACAGGAAGATAAAGTAGGAATAATAATTCCGGAATTATATAGAGAAATATTGCCCTATATTGATTTAGGAGACAACTATCAAAATATAAAAAAAATATTGAACAGAATACGAATCAGAGAGAAATACTTTTGGGAAGAGTTTTATGATTTTCCAGCAGGATCAATGTTTTGGTTTAAGGTTGAATGCCTCCATGATATTTTTACCTTGAACTTAGACTATAACGACTTTGAAGAAGAAACAGGACAAGTTGATGGTACACTTGCACATGCTATTGAAAGGGTGATATGTGTATGTGCAAAACATGCAAATTACTTGATCAAGAAAGTATAATAATGAAGGATGTTCATATGAAAGGTATAATTCTTGCAGGCGGTTCGGCCACAAGGCTTTTTCCGATAACGAAGGCGGTTTCTAAGCAACTTTTGCCTATTTATGATAAACCTATGATCTATTATCCCCTTTCGGTATTAATGATGGCCGATATTAGAGAAATACTAATTATCTCTACACCGAGAGATATTTCTTCCTTCGAAACCTTGCTTGGCTCTGGCGAGCAACTAGGGATGCAATTCACTTATAAAATTCAAGATAAACCACGGGGTTTAGCAGATGCCTTCATTGTAGGAGAAGAATTTATTGGAAATGATAATGTTGCTCTTATTCTCGGTGATAATCTTTTTTATGGGGCAGGGTTTTCTGCTGCTCTAAAGCGAGCGACTTTAAACAAGAAAGGCGCGACCATCTTCGGTTACTGGGTAAAGGATCCGCGGTCGTATGGTGTGGTGGACTTCGATGCACAAGGGAAAGTACTAAGTATTGAAGAAAAACCTGCGAACCCTAAATCTCATTATGCCGTACCAGGGTTATACTTCTATGACAATGAGGTCATAGAGATAGCTAAGAATGTGGAACCGTCTGCGAGAGGAGAGCTCGAGATTACTTCCGTGAACGCTGCATATCTTAAAAAAGGAAGTCTTAGAGTGGAAATTTTGGGACGAGGCCTCGCTTGGCTCGATATGGGAAGTTATGATGGTCTTTTAGAGGCTGGAAATTTTATCGAAACGATTCAAAAGCGCCAGGGACAGTATGTTGCATGCATCGAAGAGATTGCATATCGAAAAGGATGGATCGATAAGGAGCAACTTTTGGAAACAGCTGCACACATTAAGACCGATTATGGTGAATACCTCAAATACGTTGCATCTGAAGGATAGAACATGTCGTTAATAATAGAAAAAGGGCCTATAGAAGGGCTTCTGGTGATCCAGCCTAAAGTATTCAAAGACTCAAGGGGTTACTTTTTGGAGACTTGGAATGAGCGTGATTATAAGGCCGCAGGGCTATCAACTCATTTTGTTCAAGACAATCAATCGAAATCAAAGAGAGGGGTCTTGAGAGGATTACATTTCCAGAGCAGATATCCTCAGGGGAAACTCGTTCGCGTGATTTCTGGTGAAGTATTTGATGTCGCCGTAGATCTCCGTGAAGGTTCTTCGACTTTTGGAAAGTGGTACGGAGTGATTCTTTCCGGAGAAAAGCAAAATCAATTATATATTCCGCCAGGCTTTGCACATGGATTTTTAGTATTGTCCGACGAAGCCGTGTTTGCATACAGATGTACGGAGTACTATCATCCTGAAGATGAAAGTGGAATCCGATGGGATGATTGCAAGATAAATATAGAATGGCCAGATATTGGGCAGAAACCACTCCTTTCGGCAAAGGATATGCTTCTTCCATCTTTTGATGCAACACGGAAATATTTTAATGCTGACGGAGGCCCCCTGTGATTTGGGTTGTTGGGAATAAAGGAATGCTGGGGGGTGAGTTGTCCAGGACATTTGCGCAGGCGGGTATAGCATTTGTAGGGAGCGATCGCGAGATTGATTTTCTTGATCCAATAACCATCCGCAAGTTTGCAGAATTGAATCATATCACAGGAATTGTGAATTGTGCAGGTTATACAGCGGTCGATAAGGCTGAAGACGAGCCGGAGATGTGTCAAAGGCTGAATGTTGATGGTCCTGCGAATCTTGCTTCTCTCGCCAGTGAACTAGGATTGAAGTTTGTCCACATCTCGACAGACTATGTGTTTGCAGGCGATGCATCATCCCCTTATCGGGAGGAAGATACTGTCAATCCTCAAAGTATCTATGGAAAAACAAAAGCAGAAGGAGAGTCGCGAGTACTAGGTATCTATCCACAAAGTGTAATCGTTCGGACAGCATGGCTCTATGGTGAATTCGGATCGAATTTTGTCTATACGATGCTGAAGCTGATGAACTCCAGGGACGAGATTGGGGTAGTGGGAGATCAGATAGGTTCTCCTACATGGACACGCGATCTGGCTGAGGCCCTCTTGGTGATTATTCAGGACACTGGGAAGCATTCTGGAATTTATCACTTTACAAATGAAGGTATTACAAATTGGCATGCATTTGCTACTGCCATTTATGAAGAAGGGGTTAACGCACATATCCTCACCAAGCCATGTAAAATAAAAAAGCTAACCACCGCTGAGTACCCGACGAAGGCGAAACGCCCCGCCTATTCCGTTCTTTCAAAAGATAAAATCATTAAAGATTTTGGAATAAGAATTCCTAAATGGCGGGAGAGCCTTTGTTTGTTTATTCAGACGATTGCGCACAAGCCCGAACTATTATCCGCTTGGCATATTTGGTAACAAGGAGGCTGCAATGGCTCGATCACTGCATAATATTCTAGTCACCGGCGGAGCTGGCTTCATTGGTTCTAACTTTATTCATTATCTTTTCGAGAAGACTGATTTTACAGGTAGAATAGTAAATTACGACGCTCTCACTTATGCTGGGAACCTGGAAAATCTAGCAGACATTGAAAAAAAATTTGGGGGCTCTCGATATTTCTTTATTAAGGGAGATATTACTGACCGGCCATATGTTGAACATGTATTTAGAGATTACGCAATTGATACAGTTGTTAATTTTGCTGCGGAAAGTCACGTGGACAGATCGATTTTAGGGCCGGAGACCTTCATTAAAACAAATGTCTTTGGTACCTATACGCTCCTTGACGTGGCGCATCATGCATGGGGTAAAAGAGAAGATACTCTTTTTCACCATGTTTCAACTGATGAGGTATTTGGATCACTTAGCGAGGAAGGATACTTCCGAGAAGATACTGCCTATGACCCTCATTCACCATATTCTGCCAGTAAGGCAGCAAGTGATCATCTTGTTATGGCATATCATTATACCTACGGACTTCCGACGACGCTTTCGAATTGTTCTAACAATTATGGCCCCTATCAATTTCCTGAAAAGCTGATACCGTTGATGATACTTAACATGAAAGAGAGAAAGCCTCTTCCAGTATACGGCGATGGTAAAAATGTGCGGGATTGGCTTTATGTGGAAGACCATGTTGCAGCATTATGGCTCATATTACAAAAAGGAAAATCTGGAGAGAAGTATAATATCGGGGGAGAAAACGAATGGGAAAATATTCATCTTATAAGACGACTTATCTCATTTGTAGCAGAGGAAACAGATATTGATCCGAAAGAGCTCGAGAGCTTGGTTGTTTTTGTCAGAGACAGGCCAGGTCATGACAGGCGCTATGCTATAGACTGTTCAAAAATAAAGAAAGAACTCGGATGGAAGCAGAAGTCTACTTTTGATGAAGGATTACGGCAGACTGTACATTGGTACCTAACCAATGATGGGTGGTGTGCCAGAGTGAAATCGGGGGAATATCAAAAATGGATTGAAAAAAATTATGTAAGACGGATATAGGTCGTTAATAAGATATTTACATGGATATGAAGAGCCTTGTAAAAAAGGTTGTAAAACCTCTTTTCAAATTTTTACCGCTACTAATAATAATACTTAATGTATGTCAAAAATTTCCTTTTCTTGCACAATTCTCCTGGAAAATTCTTCATTTTTTTGAAGTTGAAGCAAAACTAGGGCAGAAATACAGCTGTTCTCCCTCGCTATACCATTATTGGCGGAAACGTTATAAAACAGAAACTCGGGACACCCTTGCTAAAAATTTTACCCTTCTTGATGAAGAAATTGGCAATATACATTTTGTCTATGTAATCGACCCTAAAGCGAATTTTATCGCTACCTGCCTTACCATTATCTCTCTTAAGCGCCAATCCTATAAAAATATTGATATTATCATACATAATAATGAGGTAATGCCATTAAAAGCAAGATTGTATAAAACGTTGGCTGGATATATGGCTAATTTTATTGAAGATGATGCAGTATACGTAAACAAGCCTTATTTTGTTCTCGATATATTGCCAGGAGACAGACTAGATAAGAATGCCCTTTTAGAGATATCTTTATACATAAAAAAAACTAATACTGAGTGGCAGATAATTTATTTTGACGAAGATGTGGTTGGTGCCTTTGGCACATACAGGTGGCCATTTTTTAAACCTGACTATTCTCCAATTTATAATGAAGGGATTGATTATATCTCCGGTGCTTGCGTTTACAACTCTGAATATTTCCCAGACATTCATCGATCAAGGACTCATAAAGTCATTTTTACGCAAGTTTCGAACGAAATTTGTAATAGCAAAGTTCTTCATATTCCAGAAGTACTCGTTCATAAGTACAGAAAGAGGTCTTTTACATATAATGAGAAAAATAAAAATATACAATTGCATTTGCAAGAATGTAACGACGCTTTAACCAGTATAATTATTCCATCAAAAGATAATGTCGCTTACCTTAAGAATTGTATTAATAGTATCCTGGAAAAGACAGAATCAGAAAAAATACAAATAATTATTATAGATAATAATTCAAATAAACAGGAGACTTTTGATTATTATACAACGATATCAAAAGATAACAGATTCAAAATAATATATTATCCATACGAATTCAATTATTCAGCAATGAATAATATTGCAGCACATAAAGCCGATGGTCGTTATTTAGTATTTTTAAATAATGATACTGAAGTAATTTCTAACGATTGGCTCATCTATATGAAGTACTGGTTATCTAAGCCTTCTACCGGCTGTGTAGGAGCAAAGCTTTTATATGCTGATTATACGATCCAACATGTCGGAGTAGTTATTGGAGCATCGATGGGTGCATGCCACTATAATGTCGGTGATGATGAACACGATTGTGGCTACTATGGAATAAATACCATTCCCCGAGAGGTTTCTGCTGTAACAGCAGCGTGTATGGGGGTCAGAAAAGATAATTTCTTTAAGATAGGAGGATTCGATGAAAAAATTAAGGTGGCATTCAATGATATTGATCTATGCTTGAGGATGAAAGAACATAACTTTATAAACATAATCGATCCCAGAATACAATTGTTTCATTTTGAATCTAAAACACGTGGTTATGATAACAGTGATGGTATTATAAGAGATCGAGAAGAAAGAAACCTCTTTGTCATGAATTCTAAGACTGATATACGATTTGATGAATATTATAATCCAAATTTAAGCTTGAATAATACTTATAGTCTCTCATTCCCGCCAAGAACAATATCAATGGTTAGACTGGATAAAATAACACGCAAAAAAACAGCGGTATTAATTGGAAGCACAAAACAGTATGGAGACTCTCTCGCTATGATAATGAAAGCACACAGAGATATTTTAGAGAGACTAGGCTATTCCATCATTTATGGTATTGATTCAAAGAAAGTCAGTACGACAATCAAAAACTTACCTTGTTTTTTTGTAAGAAATGAATGGGATGCAGCCGACATGATAATAAGAAAAGGAGCTGCATATGTGATTGTATACTCTGAGCCATACCAAAAAATTGCATGGATGATGCCGAAAGCAATAAAGATATTTTATCTTCACTGCGGTATTGGTTGGACAACGTATAGCAATTCTGCAATAAAAAAAGATCTAAGAATATTAGATCGGCAAGCGGCTGAGAAATATGCCCTAAGGATATCTTCAATTGAAGAATTTATAGAACATACAAATGGGTAGCTATTATGACTAAAAAGGTGTTGTTTGTTGGTCTTCCTGAACATAACAAGACAGCTTCAGCCAATTTTTTTATTGAATTATTAGAAATGACATATCAAGTAACTATTAGAAATAGTAAGGATTTTAATGATTTGTCAGATATCGAATATGATAAGATCATATTTTGGCAAAGGCTACCATCACAAAGATATTTGAATAACATCCCGGCATCTAATATTATCTATATACCAATGTACGATGAAGCTAGAAACTACAACCGTCAAGTCATCAGAACCTGGGCACCTTACAAAATTATCTCCTTTTGTCGGTCGATGCACGAGGATCTGTGCTCATGGGGGTTCAACAGCAAATATATCCAGTATTTTCCGAAACCAATGGTAGACACGCCATCGCCTATAGATATTCCAAAGGCCTTTTTCTGGAGACGTGAGAATACATATATTAACGAGGCGATTCCGGACGCAATCATCAACACGCTTCTGCGTGGCACTGGTATGAAGTTGCATTATCATTCCGAACTTTTAGCCGAACACATATGTGGCGATATGGTCGCCTCGCAATCTTCTTGGACAGCCGATAAAGAAGAACTGGTCAGACTGATGCAAGCCTGTTCTCTTTATATCGCGCCCCGCGAGAGTGAAGGAATAGGAATGTCATTCCTCGATGCCATGGCCAATGGGCTCGCAGTCGCTGGGGCGAATAACCCTACGATGAATGAATACATCACTCATGGCATAAACGGATATTTATTTGATTTGATGCATCCGAGGACACTTGACCTTTGTAACCTTCAACAGGTACGCGAGAGAAGCCTTGAAACCTGCTCTATTGGTTATGAGAAATGGGAAAGGGATAAATGGTCTCTGATAGATTTCATTGAGACGCCGTATCAGAGATCTGTACAAGTACGGGTTCCAAGGGGCTTTAACTTCCGTTCGCTCAAACAGAAAGATGTGCGCTTTATTATCAAGCGGTTAATCAAACGACTGGTGGGGAAATAGACAATGAAGGGGAAATACACCGTAAGAATTTTTGTCCCAGGCGCTTTTAGGGATATTGGAGGGGCTGAGAAATATGCAGCTGCCATCGCCCAGCACCTTGCGGATACTTACAAAGACCTCGATATCGGTTTTATATCATATCGACGCGACCTGGACGAGTCCAACAGTGTTGAATTTCTGAATGCGACATATGAACTATCGCTTCCCGAATCGATCGGAGTCACGATGCTAAATGAAGGGAAAGATGGAAAGTGGGGGAGGTTTGTGGCCTATAGGGCCTTGAGACAAACTTCCCGCGGTATTGATCTTTATATTAACTGCTTTCATAATGTCCATTTTTTTAAGGCGAGAAAAAATGTACACATTATTCACTTTCCAGCACCGCGAAGAACTATAGGCTCGCCGACTTTTGGGGGGAAACCCTTATTAAAGCCGCTTGCCGGTGCCCTTGATCGGAAATACAGAGAGTCTTATGACCTTTTTATCTGTAATTCACATTTTTCAGAGCAGTGGCTCGAAAAATACTGGGGCATTGATCCAGATCGACACGTTGTTCTTTATCCACCAGCCTCGCACAACACAACATGGTCAGAGGAGATTGTATCAAAAAAAGAACCTATAATTCTGCTAGTATCGCGTTTTGATCCAAGGAAAAACATCCTGGAGGTGGTTGACTTCTTTATTGAAAACGAGACAAGGTTTTCTGGATGGCGACTTGTCGTGGCAGGGGCCGTGAGCGACAACGATAGGGAGTATTTTAAGCATATATGCAATGTCGCCGCAGGACACAACATTGATATTTTGCCTAACCTTTCCATAAACAACCTCAGAGCACTTTACCAAAAGGCAAGCATCTTTTGGCATGCTATGGGATTGATGGCCGATGAGCTCAGTAATCCGATAGATGTAGAACACTTCGGCATCACGACGGTGGAGGCAATGGCCGCGGGCGCTGTTCCCGTCGTGATAGACAAGGGTGGACAGCGCGAAATCGTCGATGACGGCATCAATGGCTTCCGATGGAAAACGTTGGAAGAGTTGGGGCGTTTGACGCAAAGACTGATCATAGATTCTGATCTGCGCCTCGCCATGTCGAAAGCTGCGGTGGAAAAAAGCAATACATACTCTATTGAAGCCTTCAACGCAAACATAGATACTATTTTCAGGGAACACAACCTTATCCCGGCGGAATATAGACGATGAAGACATTCGTCATCAGCCTCGAGAACGAGGTGGCGCGGCGGCATTGGATGCGCGAACAGCTTGAGTCGTTGAGGCTCGACTATGAATTTTTCGACGCGATACGCGGCTCAGAATATTTTGACGATTCTCGCTGGTACGATGACGCTTCTGCCCGGAGGTTGGAGGGCCGAAGTCTGCGGCCGGGCGAAGTCGGCTGTGCGCTGAGCCACGCCGCAGTATACGCAGAAATAGTAAAGAGAAAAATTCCGTGGGCGCTCATTCTCGAAGACGATGCGGTGCTTCATAAGGCTCTTCCTGCAATATTGTCGGCCATAGAACATGGCGCGGGAAGGCAGGGACAGCTCATCTCCTTAAGTCGCTGCGACGCGTATTTGCCGTGGACGAAAGAGCGGCTGTGGGGAGAATTCAGCATTGCAACGCCCTGCCTTGTGAAAGAAGGAGCCATTGCGCAAAGTGTTGGTTACGTGGTTTCGCTGGATGCGGCAAAAGCAATTGCCAAAGCGAATGTGCCGGTCAAGTTTCCCGCAGACAGCTGGGGGCATTACCGCGGCTTGGTGAAATTTAAAGGCGTGGTCCCCACACTCAGCGTCGTGAGACAAAATACCAGCTTTCAAAGCACCACGCTGCCAGGTGGCGTGCGCCCCGATTTCGTGCCGTATTCCATGACGGCGCTCCTGATGCATGGATTTTTGACATATACCTACCTGGGACGTTGGTGTAAAAAAATCATCAAACGAGTGAGAACTTCCAAAAAGGACATGAATGCGCGATGATGCGGGACTTCGATTTGGTGATCTGCACGATTGAGCGCGATATCCCAATTCTCGAAATAGGGCTTCCCTATATGCGGAAATATCTGTGTCCCAAACATATCGTGCTCATTGCGCCGCGCGTCTGCCATCCCGCACTAGACGCATTAGGGAAAAAGATCAGAGGATCCTGTGACTTGAGTCTAATAGACGAAGACTCTCTCGTCGAGGGGCTGAATAAGGAGTATGTCAGCGCTCTCCTCGTCGCCCGCGGCGCAAACCCACAGCGAAGCGGCTGGTATTTTCAACAGTTCCTCAAATTATGCTATGCTCTCAGCCCGACGGCGAGCGACTACTATTTGGTGTGGGACGCGGATACCATTCCCCTGCGGCCGATGGAATTTTTCAGCAAAACAGGGAAGGTTATTTTTGAGACATCCAAAGAATATAATGCAAACTATTTCTTTACTATGAAAAATATTATAGAAAAAGGCAAAACGTATGCTTATTCGTTTATCTCCGAGCACATGATGATGGAACGGGCCACCGTGCGGGAACTCCTGACATCGATCTGTTTTCCCAGCCCAACATCGGCCCAGGAGGTGGTGCGGCGTGTCATTGCAGCCGTCAGCGACGAGGCACTTTCCTCGTCGGGATTCTCCGAATTTGAAACCTACGGCACATTTGCGGCGAGCAAGTACCAAGATCGGTACGAGATACGATCCTTACGATCGTTGCGGCACGGAACCATGCTTTTTGGACGCCAGCCCACCGTGGAAAATCTTTTTGCGCTGAGCTGCCGATACTGGTGGGTAAGTTTTGAGGCGTGGCCGATCTCTACCTGGATGTCGAAAATGAAACGGTGGCTAGGCGGTCTGGCCGGTGCAATCTGGACGGCTGCGGCAGTCAGGATGCGCGGTGCAGCCTACAGAGCATTTCTGGCTGAATCAGAGGCAGAGGCACAATGAAAATCGTCAAAGTCGCCGGGGGGCTCGGCAATCAGATGTTTCAGTATGCCTTTGCGCGGGCGCTCGAGGCACGATCGGGAGAGGAAGTGTATCTGGACACCTCTACCTACGAGTACATGCCGGCGCACAATGGCTTCGAACTGGGCAGGCTGTTTGCCGTGAAATACAAGGTGGCGCGGGAGGAAGACGTCAGGCGCCTCGGAACGCGCCCGCGCAGCCTTCTTTCCAAGCTGCGGCGCAAATATTGTACAAAACGGACCCACTACATCGACCGCGAGTTTCGCTATGACCCCAAGGTCTTTACGTTGAAAGGCGATCGCTACCTCGAAGGCTATTGGCAGTCCGAAAAGTATTTTGCACCGATCGCCGACAGTCTACGGCGAGAATTCGAATTCATTTCTGATCCTGGACCCCAAAACCGTCAGATACTTGAAGAAGCAGAAAAGGCTGGCAGCGCCGAGGCGTCTGGGCGCCACGAGCTCGTGTCGGTCCATGTCAGGCGTGGGGACAGCCTTAAGCTGCCGGAAACGCAGGTGTGCACCGAGGCGTACTATCGCAATGCGCTTGGACTGGCGCGGCAGCGATTCGTTCGGCCTCATTTTTTGGTGTTTTCCGACGATCTGCCCTGGTGTCGTGCCAACCTTGGCCTGAGCAAAGGCGATGTCACCTTCGTCGATTGGAACCGCGACGCCGACAGCTGGCGCGACATGTGGCTCATGAGCCGCTGCAGCGGGCACATCATCGCCAACTCGAGTTTCTCTTGGTGGGGAGCATGGCTCGATCCCAATCCGGATAAGCTCGTCATTGTTCCAGACCGCTGGTCCCTTGCACGGCACGGGCCGTTCTCCTACTATCGCTACGATTTTCGCGACATCGTGCCCGAATCCTGGGTAAGGGTACCCGTGGTATGAAAAAGACCCTCCGCCCGACAGGCCGCTTCCCATGGACAGGAGGGCGGCAATGAGAATTCTGCACGTCGTGACCAACGCTGACCTCGGCGGGGCGCCGCGCGTGGTCACGGAGTTGGCCAACAGGGCGGTGCAGGCCGACCACACCTGCGGGGCCGCCACCGTGCCGATTGGTCCCTTCTGGGATCATCTCGACCCGCGGGTGGAGAGGCTTCCTCTGCGCCATCTTCGGAGGAATCTCGACCCGGTGCAGGATTTCGCC
>Ga0116190_1001131_pt1 | contig 24135 bp, 18 predicted proteins | sample AD_JPNTR4_MetaG_FD_89808 | JGI IMG/M metagenome (GOLD analysis project Ga0116190, IMG submission 89808) | Active sludge microbial communities of municipal wastewater-treating anaerobic digesters from Japan - AD_JPNTR4_MetaG | ecosystem: Engineered > Bioreactor > Anaerobic > Digestate | place...
AAATAAATCCTATAAAAAAAAACAAAAAAAAAAAAAAGCAAAAAAAAAAAAAATTAAAAAAAACAAAAAAACAGATAAACAAAAAAAAAAAAAAAAAGAAAAAAAGAGTACGAAAAAAAAGGATTCCGCAAAATTAAAAAGAAAAATGAAAATAAAAAAGGTTGATAAGAAAGAAGGAAAGAAAAAATCAAAAACAGAGAAAAAAACAAAAAAAGAAAAAATAAAAAACAGTGTTTTTAAAGAGGAAAAACTTCAAGAATTAATTAAAAAAGGAAGAGAAAGAGGCTTTATTACTCAATCAGAGATTTTATATTACTTTCCTAATATAGAGAAAGATATTTTAGGACTGGAAAGACTGTATAATGAAATAGAAAAAGAGGGAATAGAGATAAAAGAAAACAAAGGATATTTAGAGATAGAGCCGAAAACAAAAAAAACAAAAGCACAAGAAGAAAAAGTTGATCCAATTCAGCTTTATCTAAAAGAGATTGGAAAAATTCCATTTATTACTGCTGAAGAGGAAAAAGAATTAGCAAAAAGAATTGAAAAAGGAGATGAAGAGGCAAAGAAAAAATTAGCTAGAGCAAATTTAAGGCTTGTTGTTTCTATTGCCAAAAAATATGTCGGAAGATCTCCAAATTTAACTTTGCTTGATTTAATTCAAGAGGGAAATCTTGGTCTTTTTCGAGCGGTTGAGAAATTTGATTGGAGAAAAGGTTATAAATTTTCAACTTATGCCACTTGGTGGATAAAACAATCAATTACCAGAGCACTAGCAGATCAAGCAAGAACAATTAGAATACCGGTTCATATGGTAGAAACTATTTCAAAATATAATCAGGCGAGAAGAAGATTACTTCAAGATTTAGGAAGAGAGCCAATGCCAGAAGAAATAGCGTCAGAAATGGGCATTGAGGTTGATAAAGTTCATCATATAAAAAAAATATCACAAGAGATTGTTTCCTTAGATATGCCAGTTGGAGAAGATAAAGAAGACAGCGCTTTAGCAGAATTTGTTGAAGATGAAAAAACTGTTTCCCCTGTTCATCATACCGCAAGGTCTTTATTAAAAGACAGGTTCAATGAAATTTTAGTAGATTTAACCCCAAGAGAACAAAAAATATTATCAATGAGATTTGGATTAGAAGATGGAGTGACTCATACATTAGAAGAAGTGGGAAAAGAATTTAAGGTTACAAGAGAAAGAATTAGACAAATTGAAGCGAAGGCTTTACAAAAAATTAGAGAGCATGAAAAAATAAAAAAACTTAAAGGGTATTGAAAAAAATAAAATAAAATTATATAAAAAGAGATTATTATTCCGGTGTAGCGCAACGGTAGCGCAGAGGCCTGTTAAGCCTTTGGTTGTAGGTTCGAATCCTACCACCGGAGCACTTCAGGACAAACGGACGCTAAATCGTCCGTTTTCCGTTTATTTTGTCTCGTTTTTGGTTGTTCGAAAGTGTTATTTACTATAGGTATCCATTTTTGCAGGAATTCGAACGCCAGAGTGTAATTTGGCTTTATTTTACCTTCATTTAGGCTTAAGTTCGAAAATACTTGGCTTAAAAGCAGTCTTTTATCCTCTGTTTTAGCTTTTGCACTTTGGTATATCTCTTTTGCGTGCAAGGCGAGTTCGCGAATAGTATAATCTATATCGTAATACTTTAATTCTAGCCTTACCTAATCTATAAAATAAAATCGGGAAAACTACCAAAGCAACCTTTTGGTAGAAAATATGAACAACTAGTTGAAGATGGAAACCAATAAATAAGGAGACCAATTATAGAAATAATTAATTTAATCCATCACCCTTGCACTATTTACTTCTAGATCCGCAAGGTGAAATTGAAGTGACAACGAGTGGACAGTTAAATGAATTCGCCTGCCATCGCAATGTGGCGGAAATTCAACTCGATAGTCGGGTTGTTCGTGTTTTGCAAAATGAAGTAAATATTGGCTCAGTGTGGGTTAATGGGTAAAGTTCCCGTAGTCAGAATGATTTACGGTGAAATAAAAGATGTACCGGAGCCAACAACTGATAAGATTTTTTTTATTTATTACAGCGTAAGCCGCAGCATTCTCTGGCCGGAATGATTTAATTTTTTTGGAAAAACTGTTTTTGATCTAGATAGCCACATAATTATTATTTCCTTCAATCAATTGTAATACTCGGATCATCCAAAAAGGCGAAACAATAAAAATCAAACCACAATTTAATATAAAACCAGATGCTTTCGTAGTAGAAAAATTTTTTCTCCCCAACCTTTAAAAGAGTGATTCTTGCTACGGAAGCGCTTCTGATTTTTTTTTAAATTAAATAAAAAAATCTATTCCTGGATTTTCTAATTATATGAGTAACACGGTGGGATGATTCAAATCAACACCAATAATTAATATCAATAATTACTTAATCTATAATTTATATTGTCTGTGTTAAATTAAAAATGGGATAGGTCTTCTATTATTTTTATATCCCATCAATATTATTTAAGGATTGTATTCTAAAAAGATGTGTGTTGTCCGGGCTGTTGATTTTGTGTTTATTTCTTAAACCAGTAAATGAAAACGAGAACGAAAGTAGAAACCAAGCCTCAAAAATTATTTTCTAAAGATAAGAGGAGAGTGGCTAGAAAAAATGGTCTAGAATTGAAATAATCTTAATGAGGAGGTAAAAGCATAAAATAAAAATTTACTTAAAGATAAGGGTTGAAAGATTATTATAATGCGCGCCAAAAAATTAATTGATGTTGGTTCTAGCTATTTTAATAAGAACTAATACAAAAAATAAGAAATTGTGATAAAATAAAAAAAACATGAATAAAAACATGAATAATAAAAATAATAACCAAAAATTAAACCAAAAAGGTAGGCAAATAATCGATATAAAAATATTAGAAAATTGGCTTAAGAGTGCAGCGGATTTATTACGCGGTAGATCCGAAGGGTTAAACTATATCATTACTCTTTTATTCTACAAGCGGCTTTGCGATGTTTTTGATGACGAAGTTTCTGAGATAAAACAAGATATTAATCTACTTAACGAAAAAGACCTTGAACGAGTAATTAAAGAAGCAAAACTTACTCGCTTTTTTATTCCCAAAGAAGCCCATTTTCAGGAAGTAAGAAAAACAACTGTCAATTTAGGCGAACGTCTTGATAACGCACTTTTTTTAATTGCCAAGGAAAATCCTCAACTTCAAGGCGTCATTGATATAATCCAATTCAATGAAACAAGATATGACGCCGGACAAAGAAAAAGAATTATTTCTGACGATACCATTACCAAACTCTTGGAGGTTTTCAACCGCTATACTATTGGTTTAGATGAAACAGAGTCGGATATTTTGGGAGATGCTTATGAGTATCTTTTACGTCTTTACTCGTCTGATAAAGGAAAAACCGCTGGTGAATTTTATACCCCAGGAGAGATCGCTTTTTTAATGGCCTACTGTCTTGACCCACAAGAAGGTGAAGAAATTTACGACCCGGCAGTTGGTTCAGGGGGGCTTTTAATTAAAAATCATTTGGTTTTAAAAGAAAAAACAAGTGCAAAAATTCAAAAACCTTTAAAGCTTTATGGACAGGAAAGGGATCATTTAACTTACGCGTTAGCAAAAATAAATATGTTTATCCACGATATTCCCATCTCTGAAATTCGGCTTGGAGACACCCTTTTAAATCCTGCATTTTTAGAAAACAATCGTTTAAAGAAGTTTGATGTGGTCGTGGCTAATCCAATGTGGAACCAAAAGGGTTACGATGACCATTTTTATGATTCTGACCAATATGAGCGTTTTTCCTTTGGTTATCCGCCACAGAATACCGCTGACTGGGGGTGGGTGCAACATATGTTTTCTTCTCTAAAACCAAACGGTCGGATGGCGATCGTTCTTGATACCGGTGCGGTTTCCCGAGGTTCAGGTGAAAGAAAGGACCGCGAAAAAGCCATTCGTCAAAAATTTGTTGAACAAGATTTAATTGATGCGGTTTTGCTTTTGCCGGAAAATCTTTTTTACAACACTGGCGCTCCCGGTATTATTATGTTTTTACGAAAACAAAAGCCAGAAAACCGCAAGGGTAAAATTTTACTAATTAATGGCTCGCGCGAATTTGAAAAAGGAAAACCTAAAAACTTTTTAACCCCTGCCAATATTGAAAAAATTTCAAAAACCTACCGAAACTTTGAAGAAGTAGAAGGATTATCAAAAATTATTACCGTAGAAGAAGCCAAAGAGGCCGATTACAATTTATCACCTTCGCGATTTGTCAGTATTATTGAAGAAGAAAAATATAGGCCAATTGGGGAGATTGTTGAAGAGTTGAAACAGGTAGAGAAAGAAAGTCAAAATAAAAAGGAAGAATTAATAAAAATTTTAGAAAAATTAAGTTAATTATATATGGCAATACATAATTCAGTTCAATCGATGCTTAAAGAGTCATTAACTGAAATGATTCAGGTAGCTGAATATTGCGTTAATTACCAAAAAAACCCGAAAGATTGGGGAAATGAAGGGTGTTATGGTTACCCTGCAGCGATTTTACTATTTGCAATAGCTGATAGTATTGGGTCTTATGTAATCGGTGGTAAAACCAACAGAGATCATTTTAATATCTTCAATCAAAAAGATTATTACAATCTCAATTTAGACAAAAAATCAATAGACATAATTTATAAAAGATATCGTTGCTTACTTACACATAATGCTGTGTTGGCGACCAATGCTTTTTTAGATATCGGGGATGATAGTTCTCCTGTTTTTAGTATCCGAGATAATATCTGCTGTATTTATTTGAAACCATTTTTACAAATTACAAAAATGGCCTTAGAGAAATTTCTAAGAGATGTTGAATCTATCGTAGAAAATAGTAAACAGCTAGAGAAAATACTTAAGAAATAATATTATGACTTGGCCAATAAAAAAATTAGGGGAAATAAAAATTTTCTAGTATGGATAAAGCCATTATACAACTTATTAAAAAGCTTAAAGATAAGAACAAAAACGATTTGGCAAAACTGTTGATTGGTTGCAAGTCTGGGATAGAAGAAACAGACCAATACGGCTCTTATTGGAATAAATTTTTGTCTTATTTTATTATCTATGCCCCAAGTGAAAAATATCAAAAGCTTCAGAAAATTCACCAAGAGGATAGGAGTGTAATTTTGCAATGCGTTTTAGAACTTTATCCCAAAAGCGAGGAGTTAGAAATTAACGATTTTGTTTTGAAAATTCTTCCCAATGAAGACCGGATAAAAGAAAATGTTGCATTGGCTAATAGCTGGCTGATAAGAGCAAAGAATAAATTCGAGGAGGGAAGACAATCATTAAGTAGTCGGAAGCACGCTGAAGCAATTTCTTCTTTTCAGGAATGTATTGAATTTTCTTTGAAGGTGATTTCACTACTTTTATTAGATAAATATCCAAAAGATCACAAATTCGATGAAAGAGAATTTAAAGAAGTTTTAAATCAAATTCCCGAGACGCTAGAAAACTTGAACTTCCATAAACTGTATCTTTATTCAAGATTCTGGAGTAATTTTTATACAGTAGCTAAATACGGTCTAGAAAATTTTGGAATAGGTGCTGAAAAGTTATTTGGAGAAGAGGAGGCAGAATTAGCCCAGAAACACGCTGATAAATGCTATTTTGCAGCCAATCAGTTAAAAACTTATTTAGAAAATCCATGGTAAAAGACAATAATTGGCCAAGAAAAAAATTAGGAGAAGTAATTTTAAAAATAGGAGACGGCGGGACCCCTTCCACTTCAGTGGGAGAATATTTTAATGGAGATATTCCATGGGTAAACATAGAAGATATCAAAAAAGATATTTGGGAAACTAAGCGACATCTTACTAGTTTAGGCTTAAAAAATTCGTCTGCCAAGTTGTGGCCGTGTAATACAATTATTTTTTCTTTTGGGGCATCTATTGGAAAAGTTGGTATTGCAAAAGTTTCTTTATGTACTAAACAAGGAATAGCAGGAATAATTGCGAATGACAAAATAATTAATTACGAATTTCTTTATTATTCTTTAGTGAGAGAGTCAGGGAAAATTAAAAGTTTAGCTCAAGGTATGGGTAGTACATTAAAAGAAATTCGCCCCTCAAAGTTAACTAAATTAGTAATGATTTCTCTCCCCCCTCTTTCCACCCAGCAAAAAATCGTCTGCATCCTTGACACAATTCAAAAGGCGATAAATTTGCAGGAGGAAATTATTGAAAAAACAAAAGAACTTAAAAAATCAATAATGGCGGATTTGTTTAAATATGGTGGCCCATCATTTAGAAAAGGGAGAAAATTAAAGAAAACCGAAATTGGCGAAATTCCGGAGGATTGGGAAACTATTTATTTATCAGACAAAAAACTTTTTGAACTACAAACAGGTTTATGGGCTGGAAAAAAAGGTTCTTTAATGGCAGTTAAGGTAATACGAAATACTGATTTTGAAGATGGAAAGCTTATTTTCGATAATGTGAGTGAAATAGAAGTAGAAGTGGAGCAATTTCGAAAAAGAGATCTCCGAAAAGATGATATTCTCATTGAAAAGTCTGGTGGTGGACCAAAACAACCCGTTGGGCGGGTTGCCTTTATAAATAATAATCTTCCAAACTATAGCTTCAGTAACTTTCTTTCGCGAATTCGGGTGATAACAGATAAAATTTTTCCTGCGTTTATCTTTAGATATTTAGATTATTTTTATCAAAAAGGAGGAACTTTTAATTTACAAGAACGGACCACGGGTATTCGTAACCTTAGGTTCAAAGATTATATAAATCAACCCATTCCCTTTCCTTCTCTTCCCGAACAACGCGAGATTGCCGAAATCTTACAAACCATTGACCAAAAAATTGAGATAGAACAAAAGAAAAAGGCGCTTTATGAGGAATTGTTTAAAACGATGTTAAATAAATTAATGACAGGAGAAATTGATGTAGAAAATATTAATTTTTAAGCCATGGATATACCACGCGTTACATTTTTAGAAAAGAAAACTGTTCAAAATCCGCTTTTAAAATACGCGGTTGATTTGGGTTGGCAGTATGTTGAGCCGATGAAAGATTTGGACTTACGTGATGGCGAGGCGGGAATTTTCTTTTTACAAACTTTTAAAGAAAAACTTCAAGAGTTTAATCCTTGGTTAACCGTTGATGATGTTGAAGAAATTTGTAAGGATATTTTAGAAAGAACCAGATTTAATTTAGAAGGTAATCAGAAGTTTTTAAATTATTGTCGTGGACAGGTGCCGTTTTATAGCCGCGAGCAAAAACGCAACTTAGATTTAATCTTTTTTGATTTTAAAAATCCCCAAAACAATCTTTTTCAAGTAACTGAAGAATTAAGGTTTACAAGTGGTAAAGCTTGGAACCGCTTTGATTTAGTTTTTTATATTAATGGTTTGCCAATTTTGATTGTTGAAACAAAAAACCCAGAAAAAGAGGAAGGAATTAACGAAGCCATTGAGCAAATTAAAAGATATCATCAAGAATCACCGGAATTTTTAACTTATCCTTTTCTTTTTGCGGTTTCTAATTTTCATGATTTTATTTATGGGCCGACTTGGAATGTAGAAACTCGTTATTTATACAACTGGCGCGAAGGAAAAACATTTGAAGAAATTACTAAATCGTTTTTCGCCTTTGAAAGAATTCTTTCATTTTTAGAAGATTATTTAATTTTTTGGGAAGAAGCTGGCGAAGTAAAAAAGATTGTTTTGGCAACTCATCAAATTAGAGCTGTAGAGAAAATAACCAAAAGAGTTTTAGAAGGAGAAAAACGCCAAGGACTTATTTGGCATACTCAAGGAAGCGGAAAAACTCTATCAATGATTGTTGCCGCCAATAAACTGCGAAAAATCCCTGAATTAGAAAACCCGACGATTTTAATTGTGGTTGACAGAATTGAACTTGAAGAGCAGATGGGTAGAAATTTAAAAAATTATGGCTTCCCTGCAGTTGAGGTGGCTGAAAGTAAAGAAAAATTAAAAGAACTTTTAACTTCTGATTATCGGGGTTTAATTTTAACCCTTATTCACAAATTTGATAGAATTGAGAAGGAACTTAACCAAAGGAAGAACATTATTGTTTTTATTGACGAAGCACACCGAACCCAAGAAGGAGAATTAGCAATTTATATGCGAGCCTGTCTTCCTAATGGTTTCTATTTTGGTTTTACTGGAACGCCAATTGATAAAACCAATATTGGCAAAGGTACATTTTTAACTTTTGGCAAAGATGATGCCCCACAAGGTTATTTAGATAAGTATTCAATTTCCGATTCCTTAAATGATGGAACAACCGTGCCTATCCACTACACTTTAGCACCAAATAAATTTTTTGTTCCAAAAGATGTTTTAGAAGAGTTTTATAAATTAATAGAGAACGAGGCAATAACTAATGTTGAAGAGTTAGATGAGAAGATATTAGGGCGGGCGGTAAGGTTAAGAAATCTTTTAAAATCTCCAGACAGAATCAAAAAAGTTGCAGAATTTACAGCTAAGCATTTTAAAGATTATGTTGAGCCGCTTGGTTTTAAAGCTTTTTTAGTGGGAGTTGATAGAGAAGCCTGCGCTCTTTTAAAAAGCGAGCTAGATAAATATTTACCTTCTAAATATTCCAGAGTTGTTTATACTCCACACAACCGCGACGGCGAGCTTTTAAGGAAATATTACCTTAACGAAAATGAGGAAAAAGAGGTTAAGAAAAACTTCCTAAAAATTGCAGAATTGCCAAAAATTTTAATTGTTACAAGTAAACTTTTAACTGGTTTTGACGCGCCAATTTTATATGCAATGTATTTAGATAAACCAATGAATGACCATACGCTTTTACAGGCAATTGCTAGAGTTAATAGACCGTTGGCAGAAAAAGAATTAAACAATCCAAAAACCGCTGGTTTAATTATCGATTTTATAGGTATTTTTGAAAAAATTGAAAAGGCGCTACGTTTTGATTCGGCAGATATTCAAGGGGTAATAGTTAATCTTGAAGAAAAAAAGAAAGAATTTGCAGAGCTTATTGAGAGAGGAAAAGTTTATTTAGATTTAGTGGGCGACAAAATTGATGACAAGACAATTGAAAAGATAATTGATTATTTTGCTGATAAAAAATCTCAACAGGAATTTTTGAATTTTTATAAAGAATTAGAAGGACTTTATGAAATAATTTCTCCTGATACATTTTTGCGGCCGTATTTGAATAACTATTTCTTGCTTTCTGGAATTGTAAAGGTTTTAAAAACTCATTTTGGTACAAAAATTCCTCAAGATTTATTGCGTAAAACGATTAAACTTGTTCAAGAAAAAACAAAAATTTCGGAGCTGGAAAAAACTTTACCAATATATCCCATCAATGAAAAGACAATTAGTATTATTCAACAGGATTTATCGCCAGAGCGAGTAAAAATTATAAAAATTCATCGTTCCATTAAAATTTTAATTGAAAATGAAGGACCAAAAGAGCCATTTCTATTTCTTTTTCGGGAAAGAATTGAGAGGATTTTAGAAGAATTTGAAACAAAACAAATTGGTACAAAAGAAGCTTTAGCAAGGTTTCAAAAATTAATTGAGGAAATTAAAAATACTAGAAAAGAAAAAGAAAGATCAGGATTAAAGGAAAAAGAATTTGCCTTTTATTATGCTTTAAAAAATGAAATAAAGGATAATAGGAAAAGACTGGAAATATCTCAAAAAATAAACCAAATTTTAACTCAATATACTATTTGGTTAGAAAATCCTGAAATTACTAGAAAATTACGAGGTAAATTATTTAGTTCAATTTTTTCTATAACCAAAGACCGTGATAAAAGTTTAAATCTTATGGGTCAACTATTAATGCTCGAAAGAGAATTAGAGTTAAATAAAAAAATAAAATTTTTTCAAAAACACTAGCAAAGATTTATTTCTTTTAATCTACAAGAAGGACTATTATTATGATTTGAGGTTTTTTTAAAGTATATCGCTTAAAAAGTAAAAATTTTTAAAAGGCTTGAAGGTGAGTGTCGTTTCGCAAAAAATAGTATGTAATTATAAAAGACTCATTGAGTTTAAATAATTTACATTAAACTGATTCTATATTCTACCTTACGGAGTAAAAATTTACCAAGATGATTTTTTTTTGGTAAAATTAAAATATGATAATCAGAATAAGAAAAATAAAACCAAGCGATATAAAATGGATAAAATTTGTTTTTAACCAACGTTGGTGTGGAGAATTTATTGTTACTCGTGGAAAGATTTATAAGCCAGAAAACTTAGACGGTTTTATTGCTGAAGTTAATGGCAAAAACAAGGGATTAATTACTTTCAAAATTTTAAATAAAGAAATGGAACTTATTAGTTTGGATAGCTTCTTAAAAAAGAAGGGAATTGGAACTGCTCTTTTGAACAGAACCATTGCCTTTGCCAAAAAGAATAAGATTAAAAGAATCTGGCTAATTACAACAAATGATAATCTTTCCGCGTTAGAATTCTGGCAAAAAAGAGGGTTTAATTTGGTGAAAGTTTATCCTAATGCAATAGAAAAATCTCGGAGATTAAAACCTAAAATTCCCTTAATCGGACAAAAAAACATTCCTTTACGGGATGAAATTGAATTAGAGATAAAACTTTAACTTGGAATATAGGAAAACAATAAAATATTAAAAAAATCTAAAAAGCGTAATAAAAAACAGAAACTTTTTAATTTACTTTCAAATCAGATTTTATAAACTTTTGAAATTGTTTTGCCGCATTTTAATTTATAAATAAAAAAAGAGAAATCTAAACTGAAATTGCTCGCCTGCTACTCGACGGCTGGCGGACGAAAACAAACTTGTCGATTCAAAGACAAAATTTTTTTAGATGTGGGTAAAAGAAAATTTTCTGTATTCTCGCCTTTGCCCGAAATTTTTTAGTTTTTATCCTCTTATTGTAAATCTATTATTTTATTATTTTTGTGGTATATTAAATAAAAGATGAAAAAGAAAAATTAATTTATTTTTAAAATATATGATTAAAAATTCAAATCGTAATATATCCACGCTCATAGTAATAGGGGTTATTGTTATTTTAGTCGTCGTAGTCGGCGGAGGAATTTTAGCTTATCAATATCATTATATTCTTCAGGAGACACCAGATAATCAGCAAGTGCAAAATCAAAATAATCAAGACAATAATCAATCACCACAAACAACTCAATATGATTTTTCAAAGTTGGATAAAGATACCTTGCTTCATAAATTATTCCCAAATTTATATTTTCAAAACGGTGTTGCTGATTTAGCATCTTCAGGTGTTTCACCCTATAGTGATTATCCTGGGCTTAAACTTTATTTGAAAGATTCTGTCGAAGATTATTTTGTTAATAATCAAGAAAAAAATTTATTGCTTATTGTTCAACTTGATGGTGTAGCTCACGCTGGTGGCTTGTACCACGCTTATTTAGGATTGTTTGATAAAAACGGAAATCTTTTAACGCAATCTTCTAGTTTTCCGAAACCAATTAACAATACTACAACCATTTATGATTTTAATCTTGATAAAACTCATTTCGGCGGGGATGCTGGACAATTTGGGTTTTACGATTGCAAAGGAATTAAATATATTTTGTTTGTTTATAGTAGCTGTCCAAATGGAAGTTGTTGCTCCGACACCGCAAAATTATTTAGAATAAGCAATGGTAATTTTGATAATGTTCAAACAATAAATGATCAATCGTTAACCAAAATAGAAAACAATTCTTTATCAATAATTTTGCCCATTGCAACCGCAGCTTACGGTCCCTCTTATGCGTTGAAAATGGTATTGTCCGGTAATAAAATTTTGGTGAAAAAAGTTCCCGCAACATCCGATAATGGATGTTCTGAAACAAATTATAAAGAATTGGAATGGAATAATAATAGTTGTAGATTTGAATAATTTCTTAATTAAAAATTCGGATGTATTAAGTAGGAAAAATGATGTTAGGGTAATTATTTAAATATGCAAAATACAAAATTAACAATGTAAGAAATCAAAATCCCAAAAACTTTTGAAACCTTACTAAATGGCGTGGATTTGTTTTTTGCGAATGTTCGTGAGTTTGAGCGGACAAAAAACATGTTCACCGCTTACATCCTTATTTGGGAAAATTCATTTCTCAACTTGTAGAAGTTTTTTTGAGACATTACTTTAAAAAAAGGGAGGTTAGATTCTCGGTCCATTCGTAGGATCGGGTATTGCCTTAATATAGAGGCCGATGTATTGGGCATGTCTTCTGCTGGTATAGAATCATATTTTAATTGTCTTATTGCTGATGTTAAAACAAAAAAGGTAATATAGTGTTCATAATAAATAAGTAGAAACCTATGTTGGGATTTATTATAATTGAAGAATCTGCGGATAAAGCTTTAGAGGTTTATTTTCAGATGAAGGAAGCTTTAAAAAATTAAATTAATTAAATCCATGAATAAAATAATGCTAAAAATAAAACCTTTTCAGGAGAAACTGAATTGCAGTTATTGTGGCCCGGCGAGTCTAAAAATTCTGTTGAGCTATTATGGGGTAAGTAAATCCGAGAAGGAGTTAGCTGTAATGACTGGCTGGGATAAAGATTTAGGAGTAGATGATAAGGGAATTAAAAAAGCGGCAGAGTCGCTTGGTTTTAAGGTTGAAGTGAAAAATAACAGCAGTTTTGATGATATAGCAATGTGGCTGGAAAAGGGCGTGCCCGTTATTGTTGATTGGTTCACAAGAGGAAGGAAAGATTACGGCGATTCTGATGTTGCAGACGGACACTATTCGGTTGTAATGGGGCTAGACGACAAATATATTTATCTCCAAGACCCAGAGATAGGTAAAATGAGGAAATTAGATAGAGAAGATTTCATGACGGTTTGGTTTGATTTTACAGGAAAATACATTAAACCAAACGAATTGGTTATACGGCAGATTATTGCAATATATAAATAATATGTTTGAAGACTATCATTTTTCCGATGATGCAAAAATAATCAGTAAAAAAGTTCCGGGAGAAAAATCCTTGGAGCTTTTAGCTGAACAGGAAAAATTAGAAAGCAGGAATAGATCGTATTCCAGGGGGATACCAATTGCTTTTGAATCCGCTAAGGGCGCAACTGTTAAAGATGTTGACGGCAATATTTTTATAGATTTTTTCTCCGGTTGTGGCGTCTTAAATTTGGGGCACAATAATCCAGAAATTTTAAAAGATATCAAAGAAATACCCGATGCTATTATGCACGCCTTAGATTTTCCAACAAAAGTTAAAATTGATTTTATGAAAGAACTTCTTGGTACTCTTCCAAAAGACATGCAGGGAAAATATAAAATCAGTTTTGGCGGGCCAACCGGATCGGATGCGGTAGAAGCGGCGATAAAGCTGGCAAGAATAAATACTGGAAGGCATACAATTATCTCTTTCCAAGGAAGTTACCATGGCATGACCATGGGGGCAATGAGCGTTACCAGTAAACTTAGCCACAGAGAAAAAGTCAATTCACTCATACCAGGTGTACATTTTATGCCTTATAGCAATTGTTACAGATGTTCAATGGGGTTGAATTCAAAAAAGTGTGGATCCGCGTGTGTTAATTTTTTAAAGAATGCCTTGAACAATCCTTATTCTGGTATTGATAAGCCGGCGGCTATAATTATTGAACCAATTCAGGGTGAGAGTGGAACTTGTATTCCTAGAGATGGATGGTTGGAAAAAATTACGGAGATTGCAAAGAAAAAGGGAATATTGGTTATATTCGACGAAATTCAAGCTGGTTTTTACAGGACGGGTAAGCTTTTTTCATTCGAGCACGCCAAGGCAATTCCAGATATTATAACAATGTCAAAAGGCATCGGCGGTATAGGGTCGCCGCTATCTTTGATAATTTTTAAAAAAGAATTAGATGTATGGGAGCCGGGGACGCACATAGGAACATTCAGGGGAAATCAGACAGCAATGATGGCTGGTCTTTCTGCGCTAAGGTTGATTAAAAAGTGGCAGATAGAAAAATATGTTTCAAAAATGGAAAAATTATTTTTAAGAGAATTAAAATCCATACAGAAAAAATCAAAATTTATTGGAGACGTTAGGGGTAAGGGGATGATGTTTGGCGTAGAATATGTAAAAGATAAAAAAACAAAAGAGCCGTTCCCGGAATTGGCAAAAAAGATGAGGAAATTATGTTACGAGAATGGATTATTAGTAGAAATTGGGGGCCTTTACAATAACGTTGTAAGATTTCTGCCCCCGTTAATAATAAGCGAAAAATTAGCTAATAATGGTTTAAGAATATTTGAGAAAGCTAATGATGCTGCATAATTTTTGTACATCCACTGTTTAACAAGGTGGTTTTTTGAAATAAAAATGGAAAATAAAGAAATAAATTTAGATGAAATCATTACTAATGGTGCGATTATTTTTGATGTCAGGACAAAATTATTTAATAAAAAAGTTGATTTAGATAATCCCGATGTGCTTTATACTTTGAGTTCTTTGGCAGTTCAAACTCAGATGGTAAATCTTTTCGTTGAGAAATTTAAAGGCCTTACCTTTAAAGAGCAGGAGGTTAAAAAGGCAGGAATAATAAGGGTTTTGGAGATGAAGCTATTTGTTTGGGCAAAATTAGTTTATCCTGCCGAAAAATACATTTTGAATTATGTCCCTTGAGATAACAATTTAGAATTAGATTTCTCTAAATGGCTGGGTGATGTTCAAGATATTCGGACTTTCACAAAGGTAGTGCCAAGATTAGGGTTCTTTTTGGAATATAAATCCGAAGAAAATATTTTAAGAAGTTATTATCTCGATTTTATTTTAAAGACAGCAAAAGATTGTTATTTGGTTGAAACAAAAGGGTTAAAGGGAATAGAAGTGGAATATAAAGATAAAAGGGCTATTCAATAGTGCAAAGATGCTACGAAATTAAGCGATAAGAAATGGGTGTTCATTAGGATAAACCAAGATCAGTTTTACAACTTATCTTCCAAAACAAACTCTTTTGAAGAATTTGTTTCTGCGATAAAATAATGGTCATAAAAATTGAAGATTTATTAAAAAAAGATATCCTGAAAATTATTTCGAGAAAGAAACTTATTAGCATGATAAGATAGAATAAGGTAAAATAAAACTAGGAGAACCAAAATGAATTATCTTGGTTTCTTGGGATTCTTAGGGTTTTTTAGGGTTGTGAATTCGCCACAAACTTATCTATTATTTTTTCTTCCACTTCAGAGCTTTTGAAATTGTTTTGCCAAATCTGATACACAAATCTAAAAAGCGAAACCTGACCTGACGAGTTGTCTGCCCGCCACCGCAGGCGGCGGGCAGGAAAACCCGACGGCTCGCGGGCAAAAATTATCCCCCCTTTTTAATTTTTGCTCACTCGTTTGACTATCTCTTTAAATTTTAAACTAGGAAAGGTAGGCGGTAGACGAATCACAATTCTTCAATATCACCCCTTTCTAAATATATGGGAATTTTGTTCCATTCATCTAAAACTTTCTCTTTTCCGGTTTTATTATCAAACCAATCATCTATGGTAAATCCGTAAATATCGTAAGTAACCGGAATTAATTCAATTGTTTTTGGAAAATGTTTTTTAATGGTCATTAGTGCCCGACGGGAATGATAATGTTTGACAATTGCAATAATTTTTTTAACTTTATTAAAACCTATTTTTTCACCAATAATCTGCCTTGAAAATAAAACATTTTCTAAGGAATTCGTTGATTTATCTTCTAAAATTATATCATCTTTTTTTACCCCTAATTGAATTAATTTACTACTCATTTCTTTAGCCTCGTTTTCTTTTGTTACTCTATTTATGCCTCCGCTGACTAAAATTTTAGGAACCAATCCATCACGATACAATTCAAAAACTTTATTTATCGCTTCCTGATGACGCGTACCGAAAACTAATGCCAAATCTGCCTTTTGAGGGTTGGATTTCAAAAAAATATAATCGGTTATTTTTTTAATTTCTTTTTGATCCATATATTTTTGGTATTTATATACATAAATATAGCAAATAAAAAAAGGCTTTTCAAATCATTGTTAGTAATTTGAAAAGCCCATGTGTTAATCATCCCTCCATCGGTATTGTTCTGGAAATGTGCGAAAGACCTTATTGACTAAAATGGAATGAATCCTTCCGGCCAAATCGGTCACGGAGAAACTCTGAACGTTTAGGGTCGGCTTAGCCGACCGCTAACCGAAACTATGTGTTGCTCGGCCTTGGCTAGTTGATTTTTGAGTCGAGCGATCTGAGTTATATCTTTTCTCGTCTTGGATTTTTACAAACAAAAGATAAATTACTTGGTAAAAAACCTTTGTTTTGTTTCCAGCCTTATAATTAGCGTATATGTCGTTATGTATGCGGTCAAACTTTAATTGAAGATTGCTTGCTGGGCGAAGATCTTTTTTAAGTATTTTTTTATCTCCATATTCTTGACCATATTTAGGCAGGTATCCTTTTTCCTCGTAGCGGTCTGGTTCTTTTAGGCGTTTCCAATATTTAAATTCAATGCCGTTAGTCCAGATGCCAATTTGAGCGGTAGTAGCATTGATATAGCTTTTGAGTTGTTTTTCGCCGTCTGGGAATTTAATGTCTGGCTCTTTGCACTCAACAATGATGTAATGATTTTCTCGTTTCTCTTTGTCTTTTTCGGAACGATAGATAACTATATCAGCTTTTTTAGTTTCGTCTCTGCCAAGCTGGATTGGCACTTCAACATCAATAAGCTCTTTTGGATAGCCGTATTCTTCAACGAGACGACGAACATATTCCTGTCTAACTTTTTCTTCGGGCGTCTCAATAATTTCAATACCACGAATATAGCAAATTATTTTATTAATCATATTATCGTAATGGATTTTTACTATACTTCACAGATAAACTATGAAGGTTAGGTAATTAAATTATTAATGGTTTATTTCATTTTCTTTTTAGGTTTAATAATTTCAAAATATCATCTTTGCGATAACGTCTGTCTTTTCTCTCGCCAAAACGAACAACAACTAAAATGCCCTTCTTTCCATTATCTCAATAAAAGCTAAGTTTGTTTGAAAATTTTGATTTCGTATATAAATTTTGCTTTGTTTGGAATAAAAATCTTAAAACTTCTCGAATTTTATCTAAAGTAATAAATGCCTTTGGAATTTTTTTATTTAATTTAAACGATTTATAATTAAAGATTAAAGTGCTAATAAAAAATATTTTTCATAGTTTTAATTAAAAGTAATTTGGTATATTTATCGCATTGACGGAAAGAGAAATTTTTAATAAAATGATCAATTATTATGTCGGGAACAAAGATTTTAAAATATTTTACTCCCTATATTTGGCCATTTATTTTAATGGTCATTTTTATATTTTTTCAATCTTCAGCTACTCTTACTTTGCCTAATTATATGGCAAAAATTATCAATGAAGGAATAATATCTAAAAATACAGAAGTAATTTTTCGTAGCGGTTTAATTATGATATTTGTTGCTATTGTGGGCAGTTTGGCTGCTGTGGCTGTTGGTTATTTGTCTTCTAGAATTGGTACAGGATTTGCTAGAAATTTGCGAGAAGCAGTATTTACTAAAGTGGAAAATTTTTCTCTTGTTGAGTTTGATAAATTTTTAACATCTTCTCTTATTACTCGTATTACTAATGATATACAGCAAATTCAGATGGTGCTTATAATGCTTTTTCGAATTGCTCTTATGGCTCCACTAATGGGAGTGCTTGCTACTTTTAAAGCTTATCAATTAGTTTCATCAATGACGTGGATTATGGCAGTTGCTGTAATAGTTTTAATTTCTATTATTATTGTACTTTTTAAAATAGTTACCCCAAAATTTGATCGACTTCAAAAACTAATAGATAAATTAAATTTAGTAACAAGAGAAATCCTTACTGGTTTAAGAGTAATAAGAGCTTTTAATAAAGAAGAATATGAAGAAAAAAAATTTAATGAAGTAAACGAAGATCTTACCCGTCTTAATCTTTTTATTAATCGTTTAATGATGTTGCTTCAGCCGGCAATGATGCTTATTATGAATTTTATGATGATTACTATTGTTTGGTTTGGCGCTCACCAAATTGAATTAGGTAATCTTCAGGTTGGAAATATGCTGGCGTTTTTACAATATTCAATCCAAGCAGTTTCCGCTTTCTTAATGATTTCTATAATTTTTATTGCTATTCCGAGAGCTTCTGTTTCGATTGGTAGAATTGTTGAAATACTAGAAACTGATGTACAAATTAAAGACCCAATAAACCCAGTAAGAGTTCCAAGGCGGGGAGGTAAAGTTGAATTTAAAAACGTTACATTTACTTATCCTGGCGCTGCTGAACCAGTTTTATATAATATTTCTTTTGTGGCTTTTCCAGGACAAACCACTGCTTTTGTTGGCAGTACTGGAAGCGGTAAATCTACTATTATTAATTTAATTCCTCGTTTTTATGATGCGACTGAAGGACAAGTTTTAGTTGATGAAGTAGATGTGCGCGATATGAAGCAAAGTGATTTAAGGTCTCGTATTGGTTATGTTTCTCAAAAAGCAATGCTTTTTTCTGGAACGATTAAAGAGAATATTGCTTATGGTAATCCTAACGCAACGCAAGAAGAAATTTTTCGCGCTGCAGCCACTGCCCAAGCCCTTGAATTTATCAAAGAATTAGAACAAAAATTTGATAGTTCTGTTTCTCAGGCAGGTAGCAATTTTTCGGGAGGTCAAAAACAGCGTTTAGCAATTGCTCGGGCATTAGCTAAAAACCCAGAGCTTTATTTATTCGATGATAGTTTTTCTGCTTTGGATTTTAAAACCGATGCTGCTTTAAGAAACGCTCTAAAAAAAGAAACACAAGGAAAAACTGTTATTATTGTAACTCAAAGAATTAGCACTGTAATTGATGCCGATAAAATAATTGTTATAGATGCAGGGAGAATAGTTGGAGAAGGAACTCATAAAGAACTTCTTCGTACGTGTAGTATTTATAAAGAAATTGCTGTTTCCCAACTTTCGCCAGAAGAATTAGCAAGAGATTTAAAATAAAAATTATGGTTGAAAATAATTCTAATGCAAAACTAAATTCTTCTTCTAATGTTTTGTCTTCTAAAAAACCAAAAGGAGATTTTGGAATGGGGCGTGGTCATGGGAGAAGAATGCGAGGGGTAATAGAAAAGCCAAAAGATTTTAAAGGGACAATGATTAAATTGGTAAGATATTTAAAACCTTACCGATTTTTAATTATTTTGGTTTTAATTTTTGCTATAGTCAGCACAATTTTAAGCGTTATTATCCCAAAAATATTAGGAGATATTACTAACAAAATTGTTTCTGGCATGGAATTATTAAAAAATACTGGTCTTTCTCAGGGAGGCGGTATTGATTTTAAAGCAATTCTTTATTTAATAGAAATACTTATAGGAATTTATTTAATTAATGCTTTGTTTAGTTATCTTCAGGGATGGATAATGTCGGGCGTTACTCAAAAAGTCGCATTTAATTTAAGAAAAAATATTTCTTCAAAGATAAATCGGTTACCATTGCAATATTTTGATGAACGGAATTATGGAGACATTTTAAGTCGAGTAACAAACGACGTAGATACAGTAAGTCAAAACTTTAACCAAGGATTATCTCAAATTGTTACAGCAATAACTGCTATTATTGGTATTCTCGTTATGATGATTTTAATTAGTTGGCAGTTAACATTAGTGGCAATTATTATTTTGCCTGTTAGTTTTTTATTAGTGAGTTTTATTATTAAAAAATCGCAGAAATATTTTTTAAATCAGCAAGTTTTTTTAGGAAAAATTGATAGCCATGTTGAGGAAATGTTTTCTGGACATATAATAGTAAAAGCTTTTAACGGAGAACAAAAATCAATATCTACTTTTCGTAAAATTAATAATAAACTTTATGAAAATGCTTGGAAATCGCAGTTTTTTTCTGGGCTTTTGCATCCGATGATGAATTTTATTGAAAATTTTGGTTTTATTCTTGTTTCTGTATTAGGAGGGTGGTTGGCTTTTCGGGGGAAATTAAGTATTGGAAGCATTCAGGCATTTATTCAGTATATGAATCAATTTAATCGGCCTATTACTCAAACTGCTAATATTGCCAATGTTTTTCAATCTACAGCTGCTGCTGCCGAAAGGGTATTTGAGTTTCTTGAAGAAAAGGAAGAGACACCAAACCCTTCTCATCCAGTAATTTTAAAAAAAGTAAAAGGCGCAGTAGATTTTGTCCATGTTTTTTTTGGCTATACGCCTGAGAGGTTAATTATTAAAGATTTTAATGCAAGTATCAAGCCAGGGCAAAAAGTTGCTATTGTGGGTCCTACTGGCGCGGGTAAAACAACTATAGTAAATCTTTTAATGCGTTTCTATGATGTTAATAGTGGGGTTATTAAAATTGATGGAGTAGATATAAAAAAAATGAGACGGTCTGATTTAAGGAAACTTTTTGGTATGGTTTTACAAGATACTTGGCTTTTTAGCGGAACTATTGAAGAAAATATTGCTTATAGTAAAACGAACGCTTCTCATGAAGAAGTAGTTAAGGCAGCGCAATTAGCTTATGCTGATCATTTTATTCGTACTTTACCTAAAGGCTATAATATGGAAATTGACGAAGATGCTGATAATATTTCTCAGGGCGAGAAACAGCTTTTAACTATAGCTCGGGTAATATTAGCTAATCCTTCTATTCTAATTTTAGACGAAGCAACAAGTTCTGTTGATACTCGTACAGAGATTCTTATTCAAACAGCAATGGATAAAATGATGGAAGGAAGAACAAGCTTTGTAATTGCTCACAGGCTTTCAACAATTAAAAATGCTGATTTAATTTTAGTTATGCGTGATGGCAGTGTTGTTGAACAAGGAACTCACAAACAATTACTTTCTCAAAATGGTTTTTACGCCTCTTTATATAATAGTCAATTTATTTAAAAGAAGGCTTAAATTTTTCTGTAAATTTTTGTCTTTGCAATAAATCTTAAATAGATTTATACTTAAAAAATAAAAAGAAAATATTAAAATATTTACTGATATTTTTTTATTAGCGCTTAAAAAATAATTTTAATTTAATATGTCTTTAGTAATTAATACTACAACTCCAGAAGGCATTGTTTTAGCAGCAGATAGCCGTCAGTCTTTTCGTAATCGTAAAGGGATGGCGAGAATAGGAAGCGATAATGCTTCTAAACTTTTTCAGTTAAATAAAAGAGTTGGCGTGGCAATAACAGGTTTAGCTTTTTTATCTGAAAATGGAGAATTAAAGAGTATTAATAAGTTTATTGAACAATTTAAACGAGAAACAGATTTAGATAAATTAGACGTGAAAGAGATTGCAGAAAAATTACATTATCTTTTTAATAAAAAATATAATTGGCAAGAACAATTAGATGTTTTGCAAAAAAAGATTAAAAATGATCTTCAACAACAAGGTTGTGAAATTATAGAAATTAAAAAAGAACAATACGCAGTAAAGTTTCGTTTTAAAAACGCGCAGGGTGTTATAAATGATGGTTTTGGCAGTATTGATTCGATAAATTTTTTAGTTGCCGGTTATAATAAAGACAGTTCTTATGAGGTTTATGTTGGTTGTATTCCTGGAGAAATTGATAAGAAAAGAGATAGTAAAGAAAAAAATAAAGAATATGGGGCGTCTTGGGTTGGACAGGCTGATGTTGTTTCAAGAATTGTTTTAGGTTGGGATGGGCGTATTGGAAATATAAAATTTGTTAATGAGGCAATTCAAAAATATGGACAGGAAGAAATAAATAATCAACTTAGAAATTTAGAGTATGTAATTCAGTGGGGAACAATGAGCTTGCAGGATGCAATTGATTTTTGCGTTTTAATGATTCAAACTACTTCTGCTATTCAGCGATTTTCTGATGGAATTGCTGCTGATCCTGGAGATATGCCTGGAGTTGGCGGCGCAGTTGATGTTGCAGTAATTACTCCTGATAAGGGTTTTGTTTGGATAAATAAGAAAAAATTAAAAGCCGGTGATAATGAAGTTGATTTAGACAAAGAACCAAATTTTAAAGAATAAAGGCAATCTTTAAAAATTTCGCCGTAAAAGACAAATTCTAATTCTATTCCGAAAGCTTTATTCCCAACTAATTTTAAATAAATTTATTTAAATATCAGATTAAAGGAAAAGTTATTAAAATAACAAAATATTGAAAAATAGGCAAAAAATAAGAGATATTAATAATTAATTGTTGAAATTTATTTTGTTATTGCTATAATAATTAAATGTGGAAAACAGGAAGAGATAAAACTTTATAGTTTTATCAAAGATAAAATAATAAAGGTCGTTGTTTAAAAAAAATAATTTAAAAATTATGGCAGACAATTTACAATCAAAAAAGCCAATTTGGAAACAATGGTGGTTTTGGTTAATTATTGTTATTATAGTAATAATTCTTATTGTTGTTTTAACAAAAGGTACAGCAGAGCCAGTAAATGAAGAAGGGGAATTAGAAGAAAATATTCCATCAATGGAGGGACTATTAGAAGAAACAGTGTCATCTACTCCTTTAGAAGAAATGCCTTTAGAGGAAATGCCTTCAGAAGAAATGCCAGAAGCCCCAATAGAATAATAGATTCAAATCGAATTCTAATTTTTAAAAATCTCCCTTTCGGGAGATTTTTATTTTTCTAGACTTATTTTTAAATAAATGATAATTTATTTTATAGAATTTATGGAAATTTCTGATAAGCAACTTGTTTCTAATTATTTAAAAGGCGATGAAAAATCGCTAGAGATTTTAATTAAAAGATATCTTAATCCAATTTATAGTTTTATTTACTATTATATTAATAATCAAGAAGAAGCAGAAGATATCACTCAAGAAGTTTTTATTAAAGTTTGGCGGAATCTTAAAAAATTTGATCAAAGTAAAAATTTTAAAACATGGATTTTTAGTATTGCTAAAAATACCTGCATTGATAATGCAAGAAAGAAACAAAAAGAAATACCATTTTCTAAATTTAAAAATAAAAACGGGAAAAATATGGTTTCAGAAATAATAATTGATAAAAGTTTATTGCCGAATAATATTTTGGAAAAAAAAGACACAATTAAATTATTAAACTCTAAAATCAAAAAATTATCTAAAAAATATCGCCAAGTTCTAATTTTAAAACATAATAAAGATCTTACTTTCCAAGAAATTTCTGATATCTTAAAAGAGCCGATTAATACAATAAAAAGTCGATATAGACGAGCATTAATTCATCTTAAAAAAATAATTATAGAGCCATAAATTTTTAAAAATAAATTTTAATTTTTGCAAAGAATGCACCAAAAAGCATTCTTTTTTCGTATTAATAATATACAACTATGAATAAAAAAAATAGAGAAAATTTTTCTAATTTTAAAATAATAGAACCGCCTAGCGATCTTTATGAACGCATTCTTTTTACTATTAAAAAAGAACAAGAATTAAACAAAGCAAGAAAAACATTGTTTGGTTTTTTATTTCTTTTATTAATTTCAATTACTACTTTACCATTTTCTTTTAATTTTTTAATTTCCCAGATACAAGTTTCTGGAATTATCTATCTTATTACAACCGCTTTTATCAATCTCGATGTTTTTTTTGCTTTATGGAATGATTTTTTATTAGCAATTCTTGAATCATTGCCAGTTTTTGGAATATTATTTTTTATAACTAATTTAGGATTATTTCTTTTTGCAATTAGATTGTTTTTTAATAAAAAAGATTATTATCAAAAATATTTATTATCAAAACATTTAAATTTAATAAGTTTTATTTAAAAGTTTAAAATAAAAATTAAATTAAAAAATATGAACGAAGAAAAGCAAATAAACAAAAAAATAAATCAAGACATTTTAAAATGGGTTATTATCGGGCTTTTAATTTTTGCAATAATGCTTTTAATTTTTAGCATTGGGGTTTTTGTTGGTGAAAAAAAAGCAGAATTTTCTTGCCGCTGGGCAGAAAATTATCATAAGAATTTTGCTGGACCAAGGCAGGGTTTTAGAAAAAATTGGCAAGAAAATCCTCCGTTTCCGGGAGATTTTATTGAAAGTCATGGTATTGTAGGAGAAATTATTGAAATTAAAGAAAATGAATTTGTAATAAAAGGAAAAGATAATATTGAAAAATTAATTTTAATTACAGAAGA
>Ga0116190_1001133_pt1 | contig 24116 bp, 20 predicted proteins | sample AD_JPNTR4_MetaG_FD_89808 | JGI IMG/M metagenome (GOLD analysis project Ga0116190, IMG submission 89808) | Active sludge microbial communities of municipal wastewater-treating anaerobic digesters from Japan - AD_JPNTR4_MetaG | ecosystem: Engineered > Bioreactor > Anaerobic > Digestate | place...
AGCTCGAACACCATCTCAAAGTCCCGCTTTATCTCGGCCTTGTCGTGCCTGAGGTACGCGCCGAGCTCTAGGTTGTCCATGACCGTCAGGTTGGGGAAGATCCTCCTCCCCTCAGGCACTTGCGATATCCCCAGGTCCACAAGCTTGTGAGCAGGCAGCGAGCACAGATTCACCTGTCGCCCCGCCGCGTCGGCTTTGCTGGTCGCCGGCGGAACCCAGTACGACATAGAACCATCCGTAGGACGTATCAGGCCGGATATGGTTCGGAGGACCGTGCTCTTCCCGGCGCCGTTTGCGCCGATTAAGGTAACGATCTCACCGCGATCGACATTGAACGAAATGCCTTTCAGCGCATGGATCGCGCCGTAATGAACGTGGAGATTCTCAATACCCAGGAGCATCAGACCGCCTCCTCTCCCAGATACGCCTCGATGACGCGTCTGTTCTTAACAATCTCGGCAGGGGAACCGTCGGCTATGGTGACGCCGTAATCGAGGACGATGATACGCTGACACAGCTTCATCACCAGGTTCATGTCGTGCTCGATCAGAAGCACGGTCAGATCGAACCTTTCGTGAATCCACCTGATTAGCTCGAGGAGTTCCTGAGTCTCCTGAGGGTTCATGCCCGCCGCAGGCTCGTCGAGCAGCAGCAGTCTCGGTTTTGTCGCCAGAGCGCGGGCCATCTCAAGTCTCCTCTGCGCGCCGTACGGAAGCTTGCTGGCGATCTCCGATGCCCGGTCTTCCAGCCCGAACAGCCGGAGAAACTCCATGGACTTGCGGTATATCTGGTCTTCCTGAGCCGAATAGCGACCCGCCCGGAGAAGCGCCTCAGTCATGGAGTAAGGGCGCGCTCCGCGAAACGCAATACGCACATTGTCCAGAACAGAAAGATTACTGAAAAGACGGATGTTTTGGAACGTGCGAGCAATGCCCATATCGTTGATCTCTGACGGCTTACGCCTTGTTATGTCCTCTCCCATGAAGTGGATGCGCCCGCTCGTGGCTTCCGCAAGGCCTGTTATCATATTGAAGACAGTAGTCTTGCCTGCGCCGTTGGGCCCGATCAGTCCCACCAGTTCGCCCTGGCAGAGCGTCATGTTGAAGTCGGACACCGCCCTAAGTCCCCCGAAATCCATGCACACTCGGTGGGTCTCAAGCACGGGAGGCGGGCCGTCGCCCGTCGCCGCCACCTGCCCGCCCCCGTCGGGAACAGGGCGCCCGTTGCCAAGCCCGAGTTGTTTGAAGCTGAACTCGGCGGTGCCCATGAGGCCCCTGGGCCTGTATAGCATCATGAGGATCAGCATGAGGGAGTAGATGATCATCCTGTAATCGGCGAACGCGCGCAGGATCTCAGGAAGGAATGTCACGACGAAAGCCGCCATCACCGTTCCAGTGATGCTGCCCAGGCCGCCAAGGACTATGATCACCAGGGCCTCGATTGACTTCATGAAGTCGAACTGACTCGGGTCGATGAAGGTTATCTTGTGGGCATACAGGCCTCCGGCCACGCCGGCGAAGAAGGCCCCCACTACGAACGCCATTATCTTGTTGCGGGTCGTGTCGACCCCCATGGTCTCGGCAGCGGTTTCGTCTTCGCGTATCGCCACCAGAGCCCGTCCCTGCCTCGACCAGATCAGGTTTCTCACTACGACCACGGTCGCCGCCGCTATCACGTACACCCACAGAAAGGTCGTATGCGCCGGGATCCCCGGCAGCCCTCTCGGGCCACCCACCACGTCCAGGTTGAGTATGATCACTCGAATGATCTCGCCGAACCCCAGTGTGGCGATGGCCAGATAGTCACCTGCCAGCCTCAATGTGGGGATGCCTACCACCAATCCGCCCGCGGCCGCGGCGATTCCGCCTGCAAGCAGCGCGAGAGCAAACGGCATGCCCATCAGCTTGGTCATGGATGCAGCTACGTAAGCGCCTATGGCCATGAAGCCCGCATGCCCCAGGGAGAACTGCCCGGTGAACCCGTTTATCAGGTTGAGGCTGACTCCCATGATGACGTTTATGCCAACCCAGATGAGTATCTGGAGGTAGTAGTCGTTGATCAAGATGTCTGCACGATGCAGCGCCACTACAAGGAAGTACCCGGCCGCGAGCCCTCCTAGCGTCACAGCGGCGCGGGCAAGACGTCTGCCGTCGGTTGCCTTAGCATTGGTTTTCGTTCGTTTTGCGCTTGCCGTGTCTGCCTCAGCCATTTCTGCCCACCTACACTTTCTCCCTGACGGCCCGCCCAAGCAGACCCGCAGGTTTGAACAGCAAGATGACGATCAGGATCGCGAAGGCTATCGCGTCCTTGAGCGTAGACGACACAAAGGCTATCACGAACACCTCGGCGACTCCCATTATCAGCCCGCCTAGCATCGCGCCTGGCACTATGCCGATGCCGCCTACCACAGCTGCCACGAATGCTTTGAGGCCGTACATGGTGCCCATAGTCGGAGAAATGCGATTATAGTAGAAGCCCACCAGCATCCCGCCTGCGGCTGCCAAAGCCGAGCCCAGCGCGAAGGTCACGCTGATGACCATGTCCGCATCGATCCCCATGAGCCTCGCCGCATCCTTGTCGAATGAAACAGCCCTCATCGCCTTGCCGATCTTGGTACGGTACACGATTAGGCTAATCAGCACCATGAGCCCAATGGCCAGCCCCAACATGATGAGTTGCACGTTCGACACTACCACGCCGCCCACGTCCCACACTACCATGCTCATTATCCTCGGGTATGGCCTGGGCCTGGCCTCGAAGAACTTCAAACCCAGGTTCTGGAGGAGCAGCGATACCCCGATCGCGGTTATGAGTGACGCGATGCGCGGGGCCTGCCTGAGAGGTTTGTACGCCAACCGCTCGACTGCCATGCCCGTCACAGCTGCCAGAATCATCGTCAGAGGCAGAGCAAGCGCGAATGGTATGTTGAACATTGTGATGGCGAAGTAACCGTAGTAAGCCCCGAGCATGAATATGTCTCCGTGAGCGAAGTTGATCAGACGTATGATTCCATATACCATGGTGTAGCCCAGGGCGATGAGCGCATACACGCTGCCCAGGGCTAACCCGTTGACTAGCTGCTGTATAACCATGCTGATATCCAGGCCGCCAGACAAAGATAATCACCTCTACTACGAAAGCAGGGGGGCGGCGAAGTGCCCCCCTGCCCGTCGCTTCCGGATGCTGTTATCGCTCAAGCCCACGCGTTCAAAGTTGCGTTTGAAGGCGCCGGATCACGGATTGACCGTCGCCTTATAGGCAAACTTGCCATCCTTCACCTCGAGGATGACCGCGGGTTTGATTGGATTGCGGTTCTGGTCGAAGGCCATCTTGCCGGAGACCCCATGCGCATCCTTTGTCGCGGCGAGGGCGTCGCGGAGGGCATTCCTGTCAAGCTTGCCGACCTTCTTTATCGAGGCGTTCAGCGCGCTTTCGGCTATTGCGCACGCATCCCACGTCAGCGCAGCCAGCGCGTCCGGAACGGCTTTGTACGCAGCCTGATAGTCTTTCACGAAGGCAACAGCCACAGGGTCAGTCGAACCGGGGTAGTAGTGGTTGCTGAAGAACCCGCCCTCAATGGAATCGCCTGCGATGGGTATCAACTCTGACGAATCCCATCCATCGGCGCCGAGGAAGACAGTTCTCTTGATGCCGAGCTGCCGGGCTTGCCTGGTAATGAGGCCGACTGTGTTGTAGTAGTCGGGAAGCCACAGCACGTCCGGGTCGGCCCTCTTAATCTTGGTGAGCTGTGCGGAGAAGTCCGATTCGCCCACGCCGTACGTCTCGCTCACAACTACCTTGCCTCCGCCCGCCTCGAAGAACTTCTTGAAATTCTCTGCGAGCCCCTTGGTGTAGTCATTGCCTATGTCGTAGAGCATCGCAGCGGTCTTGGCTTTCAGGGTCTCGAGAGCGAACTTGCCCATGACCTGGCCCTGGAATGGATCAATGAAACAGGCTCTGAAGACGTAGTTGCCGACCGCGGTTACTGCCTGGTCGGTGGCAGTCGGGGTAAGAACCGGGACCTTGCTGGCCTGACCAATGGGGGCACCAGCGTTAGCGCACTTGCTGGTAACAGGGCCCATGATCATAAGTACCTTGCTCTGGTTGATCAGTTTCGACACTGCGTTGGCCGTTTCAGACGGCACGCCCTTGTCGTCTTCCACGATTATCTTGACCTTGCGGCCCTGGATGCCGCCGCGGCTGTTGACCTGCTTCTCCCAGAGGAGAGCAGCGTTCCTCACGGACATTCCGAAAGTCGCAACGTCGCCGGTGACCGGCGTGACTAGGCCGATCACAATCTCCTCGGCCCCCAGCGCAACAGCGCTCATGATAAGCAGGACCGAGACCACCAATACTAGGGACTTTCTCAACAACTGCCTCTCCTCCTCACTGGTAAGTATGCCAGGGGGGGCCAACCGAACACGTGTGCCAGCGCCCCCCGGGTATTGAGGAGAATTATACAGGCGCAGCGTATGAGTGTCAAGTGCGAAAACCGGCTTTGTTATGCGTCTGTGATAATGTCACCCACGAACAAGGTCATCAGCGTGAAGCCTTGGACAGTCCATAGGCCACGTCAATGATGGTATCTTCCTGCCCACCTACTATCCTGTGCCGCCCGAGTTCCACAAGGATGTCCCGCGAGTCGACACCGAACCTTTCGGCGGCTCGATGGGTATGGAGCAGGAAGCTCGAGTACACTCCTGCATACCCCAGCATTAGGCTGGCGTTGGATACCTGCTGAGGGCGATGCATGAGCGGCTCCACTACTTGCTCTGCTGCGTCCATTGCCTTATAGAAGTCCATACCAGTGTCGTAGCCGGCTCTGTCGAGCACTCCCGCCAGCACTTCAGTTGGGGAGTTGCCGGCCCCTCCACCCAACCCGCGCAGAGTAGCATCAACATACGTGGCTCCGGATTCGATTGCAGCCAGCGTGTTTCCAATTGCCAGCATGAGGTTGTTGTGTGCGTGGAATCCCACGTCCACACCGAGGTTCTCCTTCACCAGTCCCACTCGCGCCCGCACATCTTCCGGGAGCATGGCGCCGGCTGAATCGGCCACGTAGACTACTTCGGCTCCATAGCTCTCCATCAGCTTCGCCTGTTCCAGCAACTTCTCGGGTGAAACCATATGGCTCATCATCAGGAAACCGATGGATCTCATTCCTAGATCCCGGGCGAGCTTGATGTGCTGTTCACCTATGTCGGCCTCAGTTGCGTGCGTGGCCACCCTGACTGCCGCTGCTCCATGGTCCCTAGCCATCTTGAGGTCTTCCTGGGTCCCTATGCCGGGCAGCAGCAACACTGCGAGTTGCGAATTTACTATAGCTCCGGCAACTGCCTCTAGGTACTCCTCATCTGACGCCGCAGCAAATCCGTATTGCACCGATGATCCCCCGAGCCCGTCTCCGTGGCTAACCTCGATCATCTCCACCTTCGCAGCATCAAGCGCAGCTGCTATGCTTCGAGCCTGGTTCGGCGTGAACTGGTGACTCACAGCATGCATTCCGTCTCGCAAAGTTGTGTCGACTATGTGAATACGCTTGCGTATCGTCATGCCTTGCAGTCTCCCTTCTGCAGGAGGTTCTCTGCCAACCTCTCGCCCACAGCACAAGCCGCAGCGGTCATGATATCGAGGTTCCCCGAGTATGTCGGCAGATAATCGCCTGCTCCGACCACCTCGACCATGACTGTGACTTTGTCATCCTCAACCAGCGGATCGAACTTGAGCCTGTATCCGGGGACATAAGACTGCACCGTCGCCACCATCTCGCGCACTGAAGCCCTGATCTGCTCGCCGTCGGGGTCATCCACAATGGCATAGACCGTGTCTCGCATTATGATTGGCGGTTCAGCAGGATTAAGGATGACTATGGCCTTGCCCTTCTCCGCTCCGCCAACAACGCATATCGCCCTAGCGGTGGTTTCAGTGAACTCGTCTATATTCTGCCTCGTGCCTGGCCCGGCGCTCTTGCTCGCTATCGTTGCGACTATCTCTGCATACCTCACCCTAGCAACTCTGCTTATCGCAGCCACAATTGGCACAGTAGCCTGTCCTCCACACGTGACCATATTCACGTTACGAGTGTTCACGTGTACCTGGGCGTTTACCGCAGGGACCACGAATGGCCCCACAGATGCCGGTGTGAGATCTACAGCGAATTTGCCCGCGCGCTCCAGGAGCGGAGCGTGCTCTAGGTGCACCTTTGCACTGGTAGCATCAAAAACAATCGCTATCTCCGGATCGTCCAGGACCGGTCCGATTCCGTCGGATGTAGTTCCGATGCCGAGCTGCTTGGCGCGGCTAAGACCGTCTGACGTGGGGACTATGCCCGACATCATTCGCAGCTCCATGCGCCTGCTTCGAAGTACCTTGTACATAAGGTCGGTCCCGATGTTCCCGGGGCCGACAATTGCGACTCCTACTCTGTCCAAAGCATTAGCCTCCCAAAGAGATCTCACCTATCGGAAGCGTGCCGTGACAGCCCCCAGATGATCAAACTCGGCGCACACGATGTCGCCTGGCGACACTGGCACTGCGGCAGTAATCGCCCCTGAAAGCACCACCTCGCCGGCTCTAAGGCCCACTCCGAACTGAGCCAGCTGATTGGCGAGCCATGCCACGGCCGAGGCAGGGTGGCCAAGCACGGCGGCGCCCGCTCCCGTCGAGGCGATCTCGCCATTCTTGCGCAGTATCATCCCAATCAGCCGCAGGTCAAGATCGCGAGTGCCAACCAGTTTGCCGCCGAGCACCAGGCGTGCACTTGATGCGTTGTCGGCCACTGTGTCTTGAATGCGTATCTTCCAGTTTTCCACCCTCGAATCCACAATCTCGATGCATGCCATCACAGCGTCGGTCGCCCGTAACACATCGGGCACCGTGATACCAGGACCGTGAAGATCCGTGCGAAGAATGAACGCTATCTCGCCCTCGGCCTTGGGCTGTATGAGTTCAGATGAGTCTACAGGCTCGAACTCGTCCACCACCATGGAACTAAGCAAGATGCCGTAGTCAGGCTGGGAGACGCCCAGAAGCGTCTGCATTGGCTTGCTCGTGAGTCCTATCTTCTTGCCCACTATCTTTTCGCCGGACCGCATCTTCCTACGTATCGTCTCCGTCTGAACCGCGTACGCGTCTTCAATGGTCATCTGGGGCAAATCCGCCGTGATCTGCGCGATGGGTCGTCGCTGCAGCTCGGCATCGATCAGTTGGGTCGATAGGGTTCGGATCATCTCCTGACTAAGTCGTGCGCAGCAGGCGATACCCTCACGATCCAGACTGTCCATTTCAGGTCTCCTCCTCGCTCCTTTGTCCTGCCATGTTGACTCTATCGCCGTCCTCCCAGCTGCCTCGAGAGTCGCTCTGTCGCCTCCCTGACTGCAAGAGCCATCTCTCTCATCCTTGTCTCATCCATGCGCAACGCGGGCCCAGAGAGGCTGATGGCCGCGACAGGCCGCCCGGTATGGTCTTTTACTACAGCCGACACACACCTGACGCTCTCGTCAAACTCCCCGTAGTCCTCGGCGTAACCCTGCTCCCTGATCTTCCTGAGTGACCCCTTAAGGAGTTCCATGTCAGTCATGGTACTGCTAGTAAAGGCTTTCAGCTGCTTGCCTTTGTACAGCTCGTGTACTTCGTCATCGGACATCTCGGCCAAAAGCGCTTTGCCAACCCCTGTGCAGTAACACGGGAGCCTTGTGCCCACTTTCGAAGCTATCCGCACCGACCGAGCCGACTCTCTCTTTTCCACGTACACGACATCGGGCCCGTTTCGCACTACGAGATGGCAGGTCTCCTCGTACTTATCCACGAGTGATTCCATAATAGGGGCGGCCAGGGATTGGAAGTCCATTTCTTCGATTATCCTGTGGCCCATCTCGAACAGACGTATGCCTAACTGGTATTTCCCAGTGGAAGCAACCTGCTCGACCAGGCCACGTTGTGCAAGCGTGTTCAAGATTCCGTACACAGTGCTCTTGTGCAAACCGAGCTCTCGTGCGAGATCGCTCACCCCAAGCTCGCCTTTTCTGCGTTCAAAAGCTTCAAGAATATCTACAGCACGCATGACTGACTGCACGATGTTATCTTGTTTTCCCCGACCGCCCACTACTGTACCCTCCGCTACGTTAGTTACCGATGATCCATGAAAGCCAGGCTCCGCTCAAGTTCCTCACATCCGCGAATCCACGTTGGGTAAGAATGCGTGACGCAATATACGACCTGATCCCTGTCCTGCAGTACACCACTGTAGTTCGGGCTGGATCAAGCTCACTCAGCCTGCGCCGGAGTTCATGCAGGGGGATGTGCACCGCACCCGGAATCATACCTCGGCGGGCCTCCTCATCGGTCCTCACGTCCACCAGCTGCAAGCCTGGATCGCCAAGGATCTGCCTCAGGCCGCACGAAGTGATATTGCGCACTTCTCCTCTTACGATATTGGCTGCCGCCATCCCTGCCATGACCTCGGGCCCCTTGGCCGACGAGAACTGAGGCGCATAGGCAAGATCCAACTGCTCCAGGTCGAATACGGTTAGGCCTGCGTATATCGCTGTTGCGAATACGTCTATACGCTTGTCTACCCCGCTCTCTCCGGCGACCTGCGCTCCGAGCAGTCGCCCTGTGTCCGGCTCGACCGTCAGCTTTATGTGAAGCTCTGTGCTGCCGGGGTAGTATCCGGCGTGGTCACGCGCATAGTTGTCGGATACGAAATGCGCCTTGTTCGCCCGTTCCGCGTCACGCTCTGAAAGCCCAGTTTTCGCCACCGTCATCCGCCCGACGCGCACTATACATGTTCCCAGAGCCCCGCGGAAGACGTAATCGGCGCCGGCAGCGTTGGCTCCGGCCACCCTTCCTTGCTTGTTGGCAGGCCCGGCAAGCAGGCTTAGGACGCGCCTGCCTGTCAGCAACTCTTCACTTTCGACACAGTCGCCCGCTGCATATATGTCAGCGTCGCTGGTCTGCATCCGGTCGTTCACAACGATTCCACCGGCTACCCCAATATCAAGCCCTGCCGCCACAGGCAAACTCACGTCGGGCCTCATTCCTGCCGCTATCATCACAAGCGAACACGGTACCCTCGTACCGCTCGCCAGCACAGCACCTGTCACCCGGTCTCCGTCCACATCCAACCCGACCACCGTGTCGCCCAGAATCACTCTGACTCCCAGCCTGCCCAGCTCACCCAGCAAGTGGTTGGAGAACTCCGAGTCGACGATAGGCATCACCTGAGGCAACCTCTCCACAAGCGTCACGGCCACGCCCCGCATTGTGAGCGCTTCAGTGACCTCGAGCCCGATGAACCCTCCTCCGATCACCAACGCCTGCTGCGGTTCATCATCGCGCAGGCACGCGCAAGCTGCATCTACATCCGGCACTGTTGTTAGGGTGAACACATTGCGTATGCCATCTCGCAGGCCTTCGATGCTGGGCACAAAAGGCTGGCTTCCAGTTGCCAGAATCAAGCGATCGTAACTATCGACGAACACCTTGCCGCCCTGAATGTCGCGGACGGTGACCGTCTTGTTCTTCCTGTTGATCTCCTCAACACTATGCCACGGATGGACATCAACATTGAACCAACCGTCGAAACGAGAGAATGGAACGACAAACAGATCCTCTCGTTTCTCTATCTCGCCTCCTAGAAAGAAGGGGAGCCCGCAGTTGGCGTATGACAAGTGCGGCCCTTTGTCATATATCAAAATCTCCGCATCTTCGTTGATTCTGCGTGCCTTCACAGCCGCGCTGGCGCCCCCGGCGCCACCGCCGACGACGACGATTCTCATGGCAAACCTTCCCTCAGGCGGCGGGATGCGCCCCCCAAACCGGGACGCTCCCCGCTCGCCGCAGACGATTTCACTGACTAGCCATGCAGCTCTTTCATCTGTTCTAGAGTCCTCGGGTCATCCAGTATGTCCAGTATATACCCTACAGCCCAGCCCGCCGCCAGTGCAATAGTACACCTGTCTTTGCACAGGCATCCTCTTGCCCTTTCTTCTTTGGCGAACTCGGCCTTGGCAACCGGATTCCACGAGTCCCACCACTTGCCCCACCGATTCCACGTTACGTCGCGGCAGCGCAGTCCGCCATATTCATGCATGAACTGCTTCCCAATGGTCTCTGCCACGTTATCAAAGGCGATCCACCGGTTCATCTTGTCCTCAAGCTGCTCTTTGCGCCCGACTCCGGAAGCCAGGCTTATCGCGAAAGCCGTGCCGGCCAGCGCCCCGCACGTACCCCCGCCCAGGTTGCCGGTTCCGCCTGATAGCCCAATGAGTCCTTTGAATATCTCGTCTTGCTCCTCTTTGGAGACTAGCTCAACGCCTTCCTCCCTGAGGGCGTCCAATGTGGCGCTGAAGCTGGATTGTGCGCAACCCCAGTACTTGGTGGTGTACTGCGCTGCGAGTTCTCTTGCGCGCCGCATGCATCTTACTTTGTCAGCCACGTCGATCTCCCTCTCTCTCGGCTTTCTCGGCGATTCTTGGTGTGCAACTTCTACTTCTCGTGTTCCGAAATGACCCATGTGAGGTCTTTAGGATTGTGCACCATGTCCCATATGCGCTCTGCGGCCCATCCCGCTCCATTCGCAATGGTGCACGCTCCAGGTGTCTGACAATTGTGCTTGCTCGCGCATCCGAAGAGTTCCTTGTTCCTGCCGGGAACGCGTGAATCGAACGCCATACCGAATATCCTGAGCTGAATATCGCGACAGACAATCGAGCCGTACTTCTCAATGAACCTGTTGGCCACGCCGTCAGCCACGTTGTAGTAGGCGATCCATCTCATGCCCTTGCCCTGCTGCTCGGTGAGCTCTCTGGTGATATTGCATGCCAAGCTAACCGCGAAAGAGGACCCCGTCACGGCGCCACATGTGCCCGTGTTCATGTTTCCAAGTCCTCCGGTGAGCCCGACGAGTCCTTTGAACATGATGTCTTCTACCTCAGGGGTGACGAGTTCTATGCCGAACTCACGGAGGGCGTCGACTGTAGCTGCGAATGAGCCATGCGCGCATCCAACCAGAGTGGTCTGGTATTCCACAGCAAGCTCTCTTGCCCTTTGGATGCACTTCTCCTTGTTGCCATTACTATCCATGATTGTCCACTTCCCCTCAGTACTAGTCCTGTTCTCGAAATACCGCACCGGTGCTGGCAGATGTAGCAAGCCTCGAATACGCGTTCAGATAGCCCTTTTTCACCCTCGGTGTCGGGGGTCTCCATGCATCGAGCCTGGCCTGAAGTTCACTATCGGGTATCAGCAGGTTGAGTTTCTTCCCCGGGATGTCTACCTCGATCGTGTCGCCCTCCCGAACGACCGCGATCGGTCCGCCCGCCATGGCCTCAGGAGAGATGTGGCCGATAGCGATGCCCCTGGTAGCGCCGGAAAACCGACCGTCGGTTATGAGCGCTACGTCCTTGCCCAATCCCAGCCCGACCAAGGCGGCCGTCGCCATCTGCATCTCCCGCATTCCGGGTCCCCCCATCGGGCCCTCGTAGCGAATCACAACAACGTCTCCCTTGTTGATCCTATGTCCGAAGATGGCTTCCTCGGCCACCTCTTCCGAGTCGAAGACCCTGGCCGGTCCCTTATGGTACCACGCTTCTTGAGCCACCGCGCTCCGCTTAACTACGGCGCACTCGGGGGCCAAGTTGCCTCGCAGCACCGCAATGCCGCCCTGCGCATGGTAGGGATTGTCAACGGGCCTGATTACATCGGGTCTGCGCACCGCGGCGCTTGCAGCAATGCCCCCGATGCTTATCCCGAGCACGGTACGTGCATCCTCATGTATGAGCCCCAGCTGAGCAAGTTCCTTCATCACCGCCGGTACCCCTCCGGCTTCGTATAGATCTTGAAGGTGGTGCGGTCCGGCCGGGCTCATGTTGCACAGATGCGGAGTCTTCTCGCTCAGCTCGTCGAACAGGTCAAGGTCGATGTGTATGCCCAGTTCATGGGCGATCGCCGGAAGATGTAAGACCGTATTTGTGGAGCCACCTAATGCCATGTCGACCGCGATGGCGTTCTCGAATGCTTCCCGAGTCATTATGGACGACGGCCTGACGCCCGAGCGCAGCAAGTCGACTATCCTCATGCCGGCAATCTTGGCAAGTCGGATTCTCTCGGCGTACACAGCCGGAACAGTGCCGTTGCCCGGCAGGCCCATCCCCAATGCCTCAGTGACGCAGTTCATGGTGTTGGCGGTAAACATGCCGGCACACGATCCGACAGTAGGACAGCCTCTGTTCTCGTACTCCAGAAGCTCACCGTCGTCGATTCTGCCGGCGGCATATGCTCCCTGCGCTTCGCCTACTCTGCTCACGTCGATGTCTTCGCCGCACAGCCTGCCGGCGAGCATCGGACCGCCGCTAATCACGATTGACGGTATGTCGAGCCTGGCAGCGGCCATGAGCATTCCTGGCACGACCTTGTCGCAATTGGGTATCAGAACAAGTGCATCTAGCTGATGAGCGCAGGCCATGATCTCAACAGAGTCGGCTATATGCTCCCTGCTGGGCAAAGGGTATCTCATGCCTCCGTGCCCCATAGCCAAGCCGTCGCACACGGCGATCACCGGGAATTCCACCGGAGTCCCGCCTGCCATCCGTATCCCCGACTTGACGGCCTCTGCGATCTGATCCAGGTGTTTGTGGCCGGGCACTATCTCATTCTGCGAGTTGGCCACCCCCACGAGCGGACGAGCTAGCTCCTCATCGGTGTAGCCATTCGCCTTGAGCAAGGATCTGTGCCATGCTCTGTGGTAGCCCTTCCTGATCTCATCGCTCTGCATTTCATGACCTCCGTTCAATCGGGCCCGACCGGCCTAATCCCGGGAGCCCCAACCGGTTCCTATAGCGCCGGGAAGAGAACCTGCCCGATGACAATGAATACCATCGCAACAACCGCCACTATGGTGCACGCGAGAGTGTAAGTCTTGAGTCCGCCCGAGGTGGTGAGTCCAGCTGTTTTGGCAGTGACCCAGAAACCGGAGTCGTTTATGTGGCCAAGGGCGATTCCGCCGGCAGATGCGGCCATCGCTACCCACAATCCGCCGCTTCCCGTCTGCTGCAACATCGGCGCTATGAGGCCGGCGGTGGTAATCATCGCAACGGTCCCCGACCCCTGCGCGAGCTTGATGAGGACAGCCACTATGAAGGCCAACACCACTGGCGCAAGCCTGAGCGACTTGCTCGCAGCTACCATCACGTTGCCAATGTCGGTCTTGCCCAAGACCGCACCGAGCGATCCGCCTGCGCCCGTAATCACCAACACAACACCTGACGCGGCCAATGCCTTGCTGATGGATTTGTCAATCTGGTCATGGCTTACCCGAGTTGAGGCTAGCACGTATGCGGCAATGGTGCCCGCAAGCATAGCCACGGTCCGGTCGGATAAGAATTTGACCGCGGCTGGGACTTCTTTGCCGTAGATCGCCTGGCTTACGGTGCCGATCAAAATGAACACTACTGGAAGAGCTATCGGGAGGATGGAAGCGACAAAGCCCGGCAGTTTGCTGGAATCAAACGATGCGCTTCCGGCATCGGCTGCTATGTCGACGTCGACATCCTTAGCGGGGTTCCAGAATCCCGGCCTGTCGACGAAGAAGACCTTGTACACCAGAACTGATGCTATAAGTATGGGAATGCCAATCACGATGCCTACGCCTATCATCGTGCCCAGGGGAACATTGAGGATCGCCGCCGAGGCCAAAGGTCCTGGCGTCGGAGGAACGAAGCAGTGAGCTATTCCGGCGCCCACCACGAGAGCGCCAACATAGTATTCGAACTTCATCTTGGTCATCTGCGATAGGCTAGCCGCCAGTGGCACGAGAATCACGAAGACCACGTCGTAGAAGACCGGAATGGACACTAGAAAGCCTGTTAACGCCAGCGCCCAGATGCTTCCCTTCACTCCCGTGAGTTTGAGGAAGGTTGAAGCGATTGACTGAATGCCGCCCGACACTGCGACTAATTCGCCCAACATGATCCCGAACGCGATTGTCAGGCCGATACCACCCATTGTGCCGCCGAAGCCTTGCGATACGGTTTGAACGGTAACATCCAGCGGCAGGCCGCATGCTACTCCCATGTAAAGCGCGCCAATGACAAGAGCTATACCTGCGTTGAGGCGAAGTTTCATGATCAAGAATAGCACCAGGAGAATGGTGATGACCAGGTGGACGATTACCATGGAATTCATGTGCTCTCCTCCTACTATCGTTGCTCTCTTGCTGCTACATCGAACCTGCGTCCATGCTGCGTGCCCCGCCAGTAGAACAGTAGATAGGTACCGTGATGAGAGAATGTATCAGCCTCCCTCTAGCCCGGGCGTCTCACACGACAAGCCCCCGCTGAAGCACCGCACCGTTCGTCTGTCATTGTCAAACACCGTTTCGGTTAGTAGGCATAGTCAGAAGAGCGAAGACATAATCCCTGTGACAGTGGCACTTGTGCAGACCGAGCAGTAAGCCCGCGAGTGTAGTTTGGTAATGTCAAACGCCGTTCTGGTTTCAGCTATATTCTAGCGTACCAATTCCCCTTGTCAATACCACGAGCTCCCGTATCAGTGTACGTATGCATAGATGGCAATCAACCTCACAACCTCCACGACCCTCTCGATGTTGATCAGGTCAGGAGTGTCGAACGGGCCGTGGTACACCGAGTGGAATCCTGAATCGGTCAGGTCAACCGCCTCGATGCCCGCGAGCGCGAAGTACGCATGGTCAGACACGGAGCTGCTCCCCATCTCTGCCTCGATCCCAAGCTCGCCTGATAACGTATGCAGGTCGTGTGCCATCCTTGTCATTATTGCTGAATACTCGTTGATCATCAACGGTCCCGGCTCCGAGGCTCCCACGCAGTCTATGTTGATCATGCCCGCTCCATCCAGCGGATAGCATGGATTGCGCACGTAGTGGGCGGAGCCCTGCATTTCCTGCTCCTCGCCGTTGAAGGCGATGAACACAACGGACCTAGGCGGAAGTTCGACGCCTGACGTGAGGACTCTGGCAGTCTCCAGCATTGCGGCTACGCCCGACGCGTTGTCGAGCGCCCCCGGGTTATACGTGCCGTTCATATTGCTCCCAACGTGGTCAAGATGCGCGGCGACTATCGTGTGCGCGTCCTCCGGGGCCACTGTCGACGCTCTCAGCAGGCCCACAACGTTTGCCGCGCCTACATACTCAACCGTGAAGTCGGCTGAAAGCCGAACTAGCATGCCCTCGTTCCGTGCCAGCAGGAGCTGGGCGAACGTCGGTACATCGCATGAAAAGATCATCGGCCACGCTTGTTCGCTTGCGGCGTCGGCTGTATCGTCGGTTTCGTCTGCTTCATCCCATATCGAAAGCTGAACCGGGAAGTACCCGGACGATGAGATGTCAGTCTCCAGCACCAGCCCTGAAAACGATCCGGAAGTCTCTCGGTCGGGCGATGAGAGCCAAGCCATCACCATCCACATGTCCGCCATGCTTTGCGCGATATGCTCCGGAACCAGGACTACTGCGCCCTTCTCCACGCTGTCTAGCTGACCGATGCTGTGCAGCACGACTCCAGGGGCCGTCACGCTCCCCCTGATGGTCGACCCCGGGCAGGTTCTCACAGTGAACTGTGTAACATAGGCGAATTGACTGACCGTCTCCCCACCCTCATCCACAATCTCGAGCGTGGGAGCGCTGTGGATAATCCTGTTCGGCTGCGTGTAGTGCTGAAGGTAACCAACCAATCCGTCGGGGCTCTCCAACCCCAGCTCTTTGAACTTGCCCGCCACATACGCGACCACTGCCCAATTTCCATCCGTTCCGGCCAGACGTCCATCGTATCGCGGCGATGCAAGCTCACGAATGGTCGACATGATACTCGCTGCGTCGACCTCGAACGCCGGCGCGAAGGGAGAGTCCGCAGCGTTCGCCCTCTGCGCAGCTGCGATCCACCAAATACACGTCATAGCCGCTATGGCCAGTACGACAGCGTCGCGCGGTCGGGTGACGCGGTTTCGCGTAGGCATCGTCCACTCCCCCAGCTCATGATCGGCTTGTGACAGGGCAACATGCACTTGGAAAGGCATTCGCCCAAAACAGGCTTGGTTCCTGCATGCCATTTCTGGGTGAATCATCTTGTTGCTCGCTATCTTGTGTGCCCTATTGTCCCTGTTTCAGGGAGTCCATTCCTGCACACTCCCTGATCAGATTTCTGCTACAATTGATCTGCAGATGACTGGCCACGACTTCGGCAGGATGCGGGGTGACCGCCATCAGATCCGGCTTCTCCATCGGAGAGATCTCACAGCTATTTGGCCTATCCGTACAGTCTCTCAGGCACTACGACAAGCTGGGCCTGCTGAAGCCCGCGCATGTCGACCCTCAGAGCAACTACAGGTACTACTCCCGCGAGCAGTTCCTCTTCATCAGGTTCATCAGGTATTTCAAAGCACTCGGCATGCCCCTGAAGCACATTCAGGCCGTCTTGACACGCGACATGTCGTCTGAGGTCATACTTGAGCTGGTGCGTAACCAATCGTCGGCAATCGATAGGAAGATAGCAGAACTAGTTGAGCTAAGGACAGCCGTGAATTCGTTCGCCGAGAGACTAAGTAAGGTAATGACCCATCAGCCCGGGCAAGTGTTTGCGGAACGGCGAAGCGAGCGGACAATGATCGCCTACGACTACGCAATGGGCCCGGCCAACGACCTCGCCCTCGGCATGCGACGGGTCTTGATGGACGTGGAGAAGACCCATGGCTTCCTCACGTACGAACCGGGCGTCCTGGCATCCTATGACGATTTCGCAATGAACGGGATAGTCCGCATCAAACAGATCATAGTTGACTTTGACAATCCCATCGACGCATCCGAACGAAGCAGCGCAGTCGACAGAACGATGACCTTCCCCGAGGGCATGTATGCGACCGTGATCTACGAGGACGCCTTCGATGCCGGCCCGTCCTACTACAGTAAGCTCGTGCAGTTCATGGCCGATGCGCACCTTGAGGCGCATAGCGATTTCATACATTCCATGGTCGCGTCATACGTCGACGCCGGCGGCACAGGCAAATCCCTCCATGAAGTGTCGGTCCTGGTCCGCTAAGCATTCCACTCCCCCTCACCCCCTGCGCACCCTCTCCCAAGTATCCTTGACTCTATGCCTGCTATAGACTGTATACTCCTTAGTGGCTTGTAAGGAGATTTTTCATGGTACTCAGGAGATTCGTAAAGTATGTCGTTCCATCAGTTGTGGGATCGGCGGTTACCTCACTCTACTTGGTCGTTGATGGCGTGTTCATTGCCAGAGGCGTCGGGGAAACCGGCGTCGCCGCAGTGACTTTGGTCCTGCCGCTAACGATGGCCTTCGTCGCCATGAGCATGGTGTTCTCGGTGGGCGGGGCCAACTTGGTATCCATTAGCCTCGGGTCGGACGACCCGGACCGCGCGGTCAGTATATTTCGTCAGTCTGTGTGCACACTCATGATCATCGGGGCCGTGTTCAGCTTTGTGGGCGCCACATTCGCAGGGGACATAGCGGCCGCGCTGGGAGCGACGGGTAGGCTCAGGTTGCCGGCTACAGAGTACATGAGATACTACGTGATGTTCACAATCCCCGTTTTGCTAGCCATGGCCCTGAGCACCTTCATCAGGCACGATGGTTCGCCGCGGCTGTCCATGCGGTCCATGCTGTGGGGAGCGATAACCAACATTCTTCTGGACTACTTGTTCGTCTTTCCGCTCAAGATGGGCCTTAAGGGCGCAGCCATCGCCACAGGACTCGGTCAACTCGTAACCGTGCTCGCGTGTATGAGGCACTTCATAGAGCGTCGAGGTGTCCTCACAATCGGCTGCGTCAGGATTCGAGCCCGAGATGTCAGAGAAATCGTGCTTCTGGGCATTCCATCGTTTCTCGCAGAAGTCTCGTATTCGATATTGATGTACATGCACAACATCGAAATCGCCTGCCGAGTCGGCGAAATCGGGGTGACGGCATACGGCGTAGTCAACTACATCAATAACCTGGCATACATGGCGCTGCTCGGCATATGTCAGGGCATCCAACCGCTGATGAGCTACTACTACGGTTGCGGGAAGCCGGAGGAGAGCAGAAAGTATCGCAAGCTCGGTATCAGAGCATCCATCACGGTATCGGCTTCGTTCTTGATCCTCTGCCTGATTCTCGGCAAGCCCATAATCAGGGTGTTCGCGTCCTCACCTGGCGTGGTCAGTCTAGCCTATACAATATTGAACTACACCAACCTAGCCTACATCATGCTGGGCATGAACCTGACATACCAGGCGTACCTGCAGTCAGTCTACATGCCCAGGTGGGCGAATGCCATCTGCGTGCTGAGAGGATTCCTGTTCGTCAAGATCGGCCTAGCGACTTTGCCCCGGCTGCTAGGCGAGGCGGGGATATGGACCACGATGATATTCTCGGAAGGGCTTACCCTTATCGTCGCATTGTGCGCCGGCGCCGCCCGCCATCGCGACCCCGCTCGCGCGGTCGATGCCGACCGTACATCTTGTGCTAGCGAAAGAGGGAAACCATCCACTTCGCCGCCTTGTCCATCCAGGTCGCGGGATTTGGAGTCTCCACTCCAATCAGCATGAGCAATGCCAGCGTGAAGGCGAGCCCCGCCGTGCAGAGGAATGTAGCCAGCTCGCGCCAGTACTTCTGCCTAACCAGACTTGGAATTTCATAGAGGCAGACGGCCGCGAGAGCAAGGACCAGCGCGATCACGTTCATCTTCCTTCACCTGCGCCGCCCATCTCCTCAAGCTTCACACTGCGCACTTTCAGCCCGCTGCGGACGATCTTGGCGGTTACCTCGATCTCCGGTTCCATATCGGCGAATATCTCGTACCACTGGTCTTTCACTTGCTTCCATACTCTGGGATTAGTGCGATACACCTCTCTTCCGAAGCCAAATATGTCTGCCCTTAGCTCCTGAGCCTTCCTGATAGCAGCCATGGCCTCGCTCTTGATCGCCTCCTCCAATCGCTGCTCCAGTGACGTCCAGAGCTCGGCGTCGCTATATGAGTCGATGTATGGCTGTACATCCGCGATATTCGCCTCGGCGCTGATCTTCACTTCCATCCCGATTTGGCGCCCATCATCAGTGATCTTGGGTCTGAATGCGCCTTTGGACCTGATTATCTCGAGCCCAATGAGCGATGCTGAGGGGTCCAGCTCGACACTGCTCTGCGGCGCATCCACCACGAGGACTGCCGACGTCACCTTGCCAACCACCCAGTTGTAGCCCCTGGCTTCACGCCCATCCAGCCACCCCACGAGCTTATCGCTTCGGAATACAGCGGCGCCTGAAAGCCTGGCCGTGGCCTTTACCTCTTCCCGGACGACATCGCCCGTAATCTCATAGGGCAACGTGTACGGAATGACCTCGACGCGCATGGCGACTGGGTCAATTCCTTCAGACGCCAGAGCAACCAGGAAATCGTTGACTGTGGCGACAGCAACGGTAGAGAACCTGCCAGAGGCATTCGACACGATCCCCCTCCCTGCCTCGCTCGGCGTCCGTTCCAGCTCGAACTCGGTTTGGAGCACATCCCATGCTCGGCCTCCCATGACTACCACGATAGCAGTCCGTCGCCGGGTCTCCTGATCGCGCTCCATCAAGTCAAGTACCCTTGTCACACCGCCTTTGGCGTATTCCTCGCCAATCAGAAACCATCTGTTATGTGGCCAGTAGAGGATTCGCGGAGACACTTCACTCAAGTTGCGTATGCATTCCAGGATCGTGCGTCCGGTCGCGCTAACCGCCCAGAACGGCCTTTCCAACGTCTGACTACGCTCTCCAGAGACTATCGCGGAGGGCTTGACGATCTGAACCGTGCACTGCATGCGCGGCATGGAATCGCCGTCGACGTCCGGACTTTCCCAGTGAGTCGCACCCAGCGACGTGTCCACCCCAACGGCTACCACAAACCCAAGGGTCTCGATTTCCCTGCGATTCCAGCACCCCGTAGAAAGGGAAAGGAGGAGCATGAGGGCTACGATAGCGACCACCTTTCGTGTCACTCGGTCTCACCCCGACGGCCCGAGCCGCCACCCCCGCCCGTCCAGCGTCTCAACCATCTCGCGACCGTAAGAACGACCAGAACAGCCAGGATGAACAATGATGTGACTAGGCCTCCGCTGATAGCCGTAGTGGATCTGTCGAAGTTGCCGACATCAGGCCACATCCGTATTCCCAGAAACACAGCCAATCCGCCCAGAGGATAGACCAGGGGTTCAAAACATCTCAGGCCGAGCAGGTGCGCGCTAGCGGTCGCAGCAGCCCAGAACACTGTAGCTAGGGCCAGACCAATACCGAATGTCCAAGAAACCACCGTAATCAGCTCCAACCTTTCGACAACCCCTCCGATACTTATCATCCGAGTCAGGCTGAGAGCGGGCAGTTCCAGTGCAGTGCTGATTGGGCCGAACACAGCAGTGACTACAACTATCAGGAGAGTCAGTACAGCGCCGCTCACCAGTGCCGACCAGACCGTCCCTTGCATCAGGCCAACGCCGCTGGTCATGGAAGGCGCTATCATCATGAGAACGACCATGTCGAGGAACAGAGGGACTGCAGTCGCTGTGGGCAGCATTAGTGGCCGCAGTCCTTCAGGGAAGACAGGAAGGAGGTTCCTAAGCTGTACCACATCCAGAGGCAAAACAATGGTGAGCAGCAACGATATGAGGACAAGGAAGGCTATGAGCTCCGCCATCATGGCAATCAGCCTGATGCCGCGTCTGGCTATGCCTGCGCTGACTAAGGCTGTCAACGCCATGAAGACCACGATCGGAGCCTCAGGCATGGTCCCGGTCAGGTATGCTTCGCTTATGTAACGGAGCTGGAAGGCAGCGAGAATCAGCCAGTAAAGGACAAACAGCCATCCCACCGTTGAGCCGCCAATCGGCCCCAGAAGACGGCGGGAGATCCGGACGACGTCATCCAGTCCTTCTGCTCTGGATAGCGTAACCATCCACGCAAGCAATGGCAGTGAAATCATAGTGCCCACAATGCCTGCCAGCCACAACCCCTGGGAAGAAGGCATGCCTATGACGCTTGGCAACGTCAGCGTCATAGTCGCAACCCTCAAAAGGAAGAGAACCGACCCCAGTTGCCTTGCCGTCGTCTTGTGGGTTATCGTCATCTCTCTCCGTCGCCATCCTCACCTGATGAGCCCCCGCCAAGTCTAGTGTCGTTGTACCAGACAAGCGAGCGAGGACGCTGCTTCATAGCCCACCATGGAGCCCGGACCATGATGTCTTTGAGCTCTGAGTCGATGACAGGCGCAATGGGCGACATGTATGGAACGCCGAATGACTCCAGCGCCGTGAGGTGAGCATAGAGGGCAAGCACACCTACGGCTATTCCGAAGAAGCCCAATGATGCCGCCGTGGCGAGGAAGACGAACCGCAATAGCCTGATGCTTATGGCCAAACTGAACTCAGGAGTGCCCAATGACGCAATGCCCGTGGCGGCCACAACGATCACCATGATAGGCGAAACCAGCCCGGCGCGGATGGCCGCGTCGCCAAGCACCAGCACTCCGACTATGCTTATGGCCGGACCTATTACCCGGGGCAGCCTTATTCCAGCCTCCCTAACTAGTTCGAACATCATCTCCATGATCAGCGCCTCGAAGAAAGCAGGAAACGGTATGTCTTCCCTTTGGGCAGCGATGCTCAGTATCAGCGGGGTAGGAAGCATCTCCTGATGGAATGTGGTCACCGCAATATACACAGAAGGGAGCAGAAGCGACAGGGTCAGCGCCAGCAGCCTGGTAAACCTGATCAAGGTGCCTGAGTAGAACAGTTCAAAGTAATCCTCTGAAGTCGTGAGATACATCATGAAGGTGGCCGGCATAATCAGCACGAAGGGAGTACCATCCACGATAATGGATACTCTCCCATCGAGCAGCGCACCGACGATTCTGTCTGGCCGCTCTGAGCGAGCAATGGTGGGAAAAGGCGAGAGCGGGGCGTCCATGATGAGCTCCTCTAGATGCCCCGACTCCTGGATGGAGTCGACATCGACCTTATCGAGCCTGGATCGCACCTCCTGTATGACGCTCGGTCGGGCGATGCCCTGGACGTACGCCATCGCCACCAGAGTGCGCGTTACCCTGCCCAGCCGACGCTCTTCGATATGCAGACGGGGATCCGCGATTCGTCTCCTCAGCATCGAAGTGTTGATTCTGAGCGACTCGACGAACCCTTCTTTGGGGCCACGGACTGTCGCCTCAGTGCTAGGCTCCTCCGGGCTTCGCTGCGCCCATCCCTGTACGGCGCATGCAAGCGCCGTGCGGGCTGAATCTATCAGCACCACACACAATCCTTCGGCCACGGCCAGCGCAACCTCATGCGCATCGGCGATCTGATCAACATCCGTGACCGATAACAAGGCATCACACAGCCTGTCCAACACCTCTGACGGCGAAGCAAGGTTCTCGGTCATGAGGGTCACAGGACGGATTATGCATTGAGCCACAAGGTCCTTGTCCACCAGACCTTCGAGATGAACCACGGCAGCCGAAACTGAACCGGATCTCCCCGCCCGAAGGCGGCGGACCACAAGGTCGCTGCTCCCTCCAAACGCCTGAACGATGCCCTCGATGTTCGCTTCCAGGTCAGAACTGAGCCGAGCGCCATCAGGCCGACCCGAACCGGAACCGGAGCCTCGGGGTCGGCTCTTCCGTCCAGCTATCGCTCTTGTAAGCCTCATCAGAAGCCTTGCCAGCAGCTTTTTCCCCACCTTGCTACTTTATCCCTTGTATTCTCCCTCCTTGCAAACAAGGGTATTCACAGGCAGACTCCCGACGCTTGCTCAGCCCTTGACGGCCCCCGCCGAAACGCCCCGGGTGATCTGATTACGGAATATCGTGTAGAAGATCAGCATGGGCAGCATCCCCACGACCAGAGCCGCAAATTGCTTGCCGTAATCGGAGGAAAGCGCGCCCGAGAACTTCAGGATGCCGACGGGCAGCGACTTCAGTGAGGTCTTGGACGTTAGGACATTGACCAGCATGAACTCGTTCCACACACCCGTGACGTTGAGTATCGCGAGCGTAGTGGCTACCGGCTTGGCCATGGGGGCGATAATCGAGGCGAGAATCCTCGGATAGCTGGCGCCGTCGATCCTTGCGGATTCTACCAACGAGTCGGGTATGGATTTGATGTACTCAGTGCAAAGGTAAATGCCTTTCGGCATGCCCATACCGATATAGGGCAGGAGTATGCCAAGCCTCGTATCCGTAAGCCCTGCCGCGTTAGCCATCAAAAAGAGCGGTATCAGCACTGCCTCCACCGAGAGAAGAATGCCTATCACGAAACTGCCGTGGAGGAACGGAGTGGCTCTCGATCTGATCTTGGCAAATGCGAAACCCGCGGATAGGGAGAGCAGCACGACTGCGGCAGTAGATCCCACGGTGTATATGATGCTGTTGATGAAGAGGTGGCCAAACCCGCCGATCTTCCAGGCCAGAGGATAATTCTGAACGGTCCAGCGCCGCGGCAACCCCAGCCGGTTGACCTGGAACTCCTGCGTGGTCTTGAACGAACTCACGATCAACCAGAAGACAGGGTATAAAGTCATGAAGGTGAAGATCAGTAATATCGAATACAGCAGTGTGCGGGTCAGCAACGATGTCTCTCGTCTCATTCCTCTCTGCCCCCTACCCGGTTTTCGACGAACTTCAGGAGCGCAATCAGCGCGAGGCTCAGCGCCACTATGAATGTGGAAATGGCATTGGCAAGCCCGTAGTCAGGGGCGCCCCGAAACGCGGCGTCATACATGTAGAGCGAAAGCACGGACGTTCTTCTCGCCGGATTGCCCGCGGTCATTGCGAATATCAGTGAAAAGCTCTGTAGCGATCCTGAGATTGCCAGGATCGCTGAGGTAACAATCACGCCGGAAAGCATAGGAAGGATAATATGCCTAAGTGCCCGCCATTCGGTGGCGCCGTCGATCTTCGCGGCCTCGATAACCTCAGGGTCAATCTTCTGTAGGTTGGCTAAGAAGATGATCAAGTAAGTGCCGGTGTACATCCAGAGAATGACTACAAGGACTGGTATCATAGCGGTTTTCGGATTTGTGAAGAGGGTGTTTTCCCATGCGGGGTTGAACTTGTGCATAATCTCG
>Ga0116190_1001144_pt1 | contig 23974 bp, 22 predicted proteins | sample AD_JPNTR4_MetaG_FD_89808 | JGI IMG/M metagenome (GOLD analysis project Ga0116190, IMG submission 89808) | Active sludge microbial communities of municipal wastewater-treating anaerobic digesters from Japan - AD_JPNTR4_MetaG | ecosystem: Engineered > Bioreactor > Anaerobic > Digestate | place...
AGTACCTATGTATTATTGCCGAAACCTAATAAATTCGGGCGTTGTAGCTCGCTTGTGAAGTTAGTTTTGGGTGACAAAACGCGGTTCACGAAATTCGGCAACAATACATAGCTACGGAACGTTAGTATATAGTTATATTTTTTTATATGCTTCAATCAATCCTGTTATTTCATTTCCTATTGCATCATAGTGTTCGGTTTCTAACCATTCTTTTTTGAAAATACTTGCTCCAAATGCAGCGGCATTAGCCCCTTTTTTAAAGAATTCACCTATTGTTTGTTGGTTTATACCCCCACAGGCAAGCAGTTTAATAGAATCAAATGGGCCTTTAACTTCAGAAAAATATGCAGGACCAACTATTGATGATGGAAATACTTTAACCATTGTTGCCCCCATTTCCCATGCTTTATATATTTCTGTAGGAGTAAATGCTCCCGGGAAAACCGGTATTTTTTGTGAAACACATATTCTAATTACTTCTAATTGAAGTGATGGCATTACAATAAATGATGCTCCTGCAGCCACAGCTGTATCAAGGTCTCTGAATGTTAAAACAGTACCTGCTCCAACAGAAAATTTACCGCGTGAATAGTATTTCATTTCTTTAATTAATGCAGCAGCATTTGGAGTATTCATGGTAATTTCTATTGCAGGTAACCCTGTTTTACCAACTGTTATTGCAAGTGGCTCTACGTGTTTTGATTCTATACCTCTAAGAATTCCTAATAAAGGTAATTTTTCAAATGCATCTAAATCCATCATAGGTGTTATATGTTTAAAAAGTTATTGTGCTCCAAGTATATAGCAACATATCAAAAATACATAATTTTTAATCAAAATCCAATAAAAAATTATTTGCGAGCTATAATAACTACCCGTGGCGATATTAAATCGAGAGCTGTTGCTTTTGGATAATGAGTTTGAACTTGTGAAAGTATACTATGTGTTATTGTATGAATGTGTTGAGGTCTGGTATAGGGTATACATGCTTCTATAGTAAGACCTGCATCAATAATATGTGATTGCATTTCATGTATAGTTACACGGTTCAATCCTTTGTAATAAAATGCTAAGGCTTGCTCGTATTCATTTGGGCGATACATAGAAATGTATGTTTCAAAATCGGTATTGTTTAATCGGGCATGTCCCCATTCAAAATCAAGAGTACATAAACTATGTCCACCATTGAGTGCAAAAAATGGATTGTAATCATGTATAATTAAACCTCCCGGTTTTAGTAATAGAGCCATAGATTTGAATGCTTGTGCAGTGTTGTGTAAATGTTCCAAAACATCAAAACTACAAATAATATCGTATGAATTATGAGGTAACTGCGAATTGCAAATATCATCATTTATAAAGGTAACATTGTCTTTTTGTGAAAACGATTGAGATAAAACTGAACGCATATAGTGTAAGTTTGCATCAACCTCTTCTAAAGCTTGTTGTGTGGTTTGAGTGTTTTGTATTGACTCTACTTTGTATCCGTTAAATTCGGTGCCTGTAACTTTTAGGGCTCCCAGTTGTGCAAGATGATATGATGCAGCACCTGTATTACAGCCTATTTCAAGTATATGAGCTTTGTGTATAGGTTTACCAAATCGTGTAGCATAGCTTTGTAATTTGTGTGCTAATAATTTACCATTTTTAGAACATGTTTGTATGTATTTGTTTGATGGAATTGAAGGTTTTGGAGAAAACATTGCTTCCCACCCGGGTTTAATGTATGAACGTAATCCTTTGCGAATTTCAAATGAATTGCCAAAAGAATCAGTAAATACTCCTATTGTAGTAAATGCTTTTAAATTGATAGGAGATTCTAAATATCTATGAACAAATGAGCTTTGTTTTATTGTTTTAAAGATATATGAAATAATTTTTTTCAACATATACATTTATTTATTCAAATAATCGGCCAATATCCATAACAATAGCATATACAAAAATGGTAAGAACTATAGTCATGCCAATCATTTGTGCACGTTCTAAAAATGTATCGCTTGGTTTTTTTCCGGTTATCATTTCATACAGTATAAATAATAAATGACCACCATCTAATGCAGGTATTGGCAATATATTCATAAATGCTAAAATTACAGAAAATAATGCAGTTAAACTCCAGAATACTTGCCAATTCCAACCGGTATCGTATAATTTACCCATTGAAAGGAAACTGCCCACTTGTTGAGATCCTTCTTTGGTAAAAAGAAATTTCATTTGTTTAATATAAAATACAAGAGTTGATACTCCCATGTGTATTCCGGCGGGAATAGATGAAAGAATCGAAAAAGAACGTGTTTCAAATGTATAAATATCTTTGAGTTCTTTACGATATGCTCCAATAGTGCCTTCAGGTGAAACAGTAAGGGGTATTATTTGTTTATATCCGTTTCTTAGTATAGTAAGGTTTATTTGTTTGTTGGCATATTTCTTAATGTGTTTTACAAAATCTATAAATGTAGGAGTTGGTATACTGTCTATTGCAAGTATTCTATCATTTTTTTTTAATTCTGCTTTGTAGGCCGGAGTCCCCGGTATAACAGAATCAATAAAAAATGGAATAAATTCTACTATGAACATTGGATTTTGTTGTGCTATTATTTGTAAATTAAAGTCTTTAGGAATAGTAATAGTTTCAATTATACCTTTACGGTCTACAGTGATAGTTTTAGCATTATCTAAAAGTATCAATGTGTGAATATCAGAAAAACGTTCGGGTTCGGTATTATCTACTTTAATAATTTTGTCACCATGTTGTAATCCAATTGAAAGAGCCAACGAATCACAATAAATACCATAGTGAGCATTTTTGTTTGGCAGATATGTTTCACCCCAAGTATATAACATACCCGAATAAATAATAAGAGCAAGTATAAAATTAAAAATAACTCCACCGGATATTATAAAAAATCGTTGCCAAACTGTTTTTGACCTGTATTCCCAAGGTTGAGGTGCTTGTTTTAGTTGGTCTTTGTCCATTGACTCATCTATCATGCCTGCTATTTTACAGTATCCGCCAAATGGTAACCATCCTAATCCATAAGTAGTATCACCTTTTTTAAATTTAAAAATTGAAAACCAAGGATTGAAAAATAAATAAAATTTGTCAACTCGAGCTCCAAATAATTTTGCAAAAGTAAAATGTCCTAATTCATGAATTAGAACTAATATAGATAGACTTACTATAAGTTGAAGTGTTTGCATATATGTGAAATTAAACGGTATCCATAAAATTTTTCTCGGTTTTGTTGAAGAGTATGATACCAATAAATAATAGTACTATCATAGTTGCCATGCTGTACCATAAAGCTGTCCAATTCATGATACCAACACCCAAAAATGCTAATCGAAATGTTTCTATTACACCTGTCATAGGATTAAGCATTATATATACATGATATTTTTCAGGGATTTGCGAAAGAGGATAAATAACAGGGGTAGCATACATAAATAGTTGAACACCAAATCCTACTAAAAAGGTTAAATCACGGTATTTTGTGGTAAGTGCCGAAACTATTATTCCCATGGCTAAACCTAATCCACCCATTAATACTAATAAAATAGGAAATAACCATGCATACATTGTAAATTGAATATGAGCTCCTTGAAAATAGAAATATACATAGAACATCATAAAAACAACAAATTGCATGGCAAATTTTATAAGGTTGGAAATAACTATAGATAATGGTGTAATAAGCCTTGGAAAATAGACTTTACCAAAAATGCCGGCATTTCCCACAAACACATTTGATGTACTGTTAAGGCATGTGCTAAAATAATTCCAAGCAGTAAGTCCTGCTAAATAAAATAAATAGGGTGGCATTCCATCGGTAGGTATATTTGCTACTCTATTGAATATAATGTAAAATACAAACGATGAAATAATAGGTTGTATAAAAAACCAAAGTGGTCCTAAAATAGTTTGTTTGTACATAGCAACAAAATCTCGTCTAACAAATAAAACAAGTAAATCACGATATTGCCATATTTCTTTAAAATTAAAGGCAAGCAATGAAGTTTTAGGACTTATTTCAAATATAGGAGAATCAGATTTCATGCATTATAATTTTCAGATACAAAAGTATGAAAAAGATTAATGATTAAGCCTTTTTTCATACAACATAATTTTATTTGATTACATATGTTTGTAATGTTTCATATAAAGAGGCACCGCGAATGTTTTTTGCAATTATAATACCATCAGCATTTACTAAAAAATTCGCAGGTATACCTTGTATGTTATACATAAGAATGTATGGGCTATTCCAACCTCGGGTGTCTATTACATGGGTGTTCCATTGTAAATTGTCGCGTTGTATTGCATTGTACCACCATGTAGGATTAGTATCAATAGAAACACTGTAAATTACAAAATTATTTCCATCTTGAAATGATTTATTTTTAAACGCTTCATAAGCTTTTACTAAGTTTGGATTTTCTGCACGACATGGACCACACCACGATGCCCAAAAATCAACTAATACTAAAGAACCTCGTAAAGAATATAAATCTATAATAGTTCCATCGTTTGAAGGTAATTCAATGTTAGGTGCAATATTTCCTATTTGTGTTCCAAATTTTGCCCCAGAGACTATTTCTTGTGCAAAAAGCGAAAATTGAAACAGTAGTATAATAATATAAACTATACAAAGTTTTTTCATAACATGTAATTTAGTATTTCAAATATCGCAAAAATATAAAGAATAGTATAGTGTTTATTACAATAAAAAAATAACTATTTTTGTGCAAAGAAATGGTAAAACAAATGCAAGTTTTGAAACAAGTAACCGTATTGTTTGTAATATGTTTAGTGGCAAATATTTCTATGTTTGCACAAGAACAAACTCCATCTATTTTTGAAATACTTGTTCAGCCAATGGCAGGATATGGAGAAGTAACTATAAAACAAGATGAAAGATTAGTAACTTTGTTTAATAATCATAAGGCACTCAATATTCAAAACGAAAGTAAAATACAAGGTTGGCGAGTACAAATTTACAATTCTTCGGGTGTTGATTCACGAAAAGAAGCAGAAGAAATTCGAAGAAAATTTCTTGAACGATATCCTGATGCAACTGTGTATGTGATATATCAACCACCTTTTTTTAAAATACGCGTTGGCGATTTTAGAACTCGTGAAGATGCGTATATGCTTTATAAACAAATTGTAAATGAATTCCCTATATCATATTTGGTGAATGATATAATACAGTTACCCAAATTATAATTCTAATATTTTTAGTGCTTTTTCTACATCTTGTTCGTGAACTTGGAGTTTTACTCCCCCGGTGGCATAGCTATATACAGGAATTATTTGTGTGGTAAGTTCGTCTTGTAAAAAAGTTTCAATTCCAAAACTTTCTAATTTTGATTGAGCTATATAGGCTTCGTGAGCATAAGTAAATGTTTGAATAGTAACCCACTTCATATTACATAAATAAACGAGGTTGTTCTGGTTGCACGGGTGTTTCAATTACTGTTTGCGCATGTGCAAAATCCGATAACTCTAATTGTTTCTTTTTGTATAACAATAGTTCTTTGCATCGAAAAATTTTTGTTTCAATACCATTACTAAAAAACAATTTTATTGTAATTTCTCCATGTTCAAAAGCATCAAAATTGTGAGAATCTACTATAAAATTTGCTTCGGCCACTGTTGCAATTTCATTTTGAAAAAAAGGTGTTTTATGAGTAATACTAAAAACGGAATGACCATCTTCGAATCGTGAAAAATGGTTTTGTAATGAATCAAAATTTGGGTTGTTTATTTGTGATGGCACCCAAATTTCAACTTTAAAAAAGCGTTCAACAGTAGTACCTGTATTTTTAATTAAAAAACGAGGATAAAAATTAATGTATTGGAATTTACCCCCCGAAAGCATTGGAATTCCATTTGTGTTCATAATAGAATATAATTCTATTTCGCTGCGCTTACTTTTGGTATATAAATCGCGAATTTCATATTCTTCAAGTACAGTTTGTGTTAGGTTTGTCCGTTTATAAAAGCGTTTATCTATGCACATGTGCGGCGCTTTACTGCTATTAGGAACATGAATTCCAATTATATAATTACTAGGAGAAACAAATATTTTTTGAATATTAAGATTTGGAATAATTGGACTAATAGATGTATTGCAAATATGAGTTAACCATTCTATGGCTTTTTCATTGGTAATAGGTTCTATATTTTTAGGTATTTTGCGAATAGCATGTATGCCAATAAATATAGTACCGCCTGTAGAATTTGCCATAGCACTTATGAGCATTGAAAAAAATAATTCGCGTTTTTCATCGCACACAGCTATTTCTTTAGCCGATAAATATTCTAATGCATTACTTTCTTTTGTTTTAAAAGAAAAGATATGTTCTATGCCAATTTCGTTTAGTTGAATCATACATACAAATATACTAATTTTCTTGTGCTAAAATTCGTTTAAACATGCGTTTTATTTCATTGCTTGGTTTTTGACCATTATTTTTGCTCATAAAATATTCCTCAAATAATTCATCAATTGGTTTTGTAAATGAAGGTATTACTGTTTCTATATTTTCTTGTTTTGTTACTGACACTATAGGAATTATTGCAATTATACCATTATGAGTTTGATGAAGGTGTTTTACTTCAGCGGGAGTCATATAGGTATCACTTTCAATTGTAAGTTCTACATATTTGTCTTGATTTTGCAAAAGCCATTCTACAGCTTCATTGGTAGAAGTACATGTTTTTTTAATGAGTATTTTAGGTGTATGTAATTCAATAGCATTTACTATAGCTTTATTATTAGGTTCAATTTGGGCAATTACCACATATTTTTTTTGCATGGCTTCGGCAAAACTATATGCCAATGGACTACCTGAATAAATAATAGGAGGATTGTGATGCACGTATTGAAATTTATGTAGATGTCCTAATGCAGCATAGTGAATTTGTTTGGGAATAGATGCAGGAGGTAGTAATGTACTTATAGCTTGTATAGGTTTTTCATCTTCCGGTTCTATTACGCTAGTTTCACCTATAGGTAAGCATAAATGATGACCAACAAGAATATTTACACCTTTATTGTCACAATATGTTTGAGCTAATGTATTCCAATAATTGGTCATATATGTAATAAATTCAGTATCCTTATCAACCATAAATGCTTCTTTGAGTCGTAATTCATTAGCAAAAGGAGCAGTAATTACACGTAATAATTCACCTGATTTCAATTCTATTTCAATAAAACTCTCATGACTTTGGCGTATTGAAAATGACGTGTCTGAAGTTTCTGTGTAATAGGTTGTTTTAGGATTTCCAATAAAAATTATTCCATTGTCACGAGCCAAAGGATTTGGAGCTTCAATTCTGTCGGGAGAATCATGATTGCCTGCTATTACAATTACAGGACGAGTACCTTTTTTTGATAAATTTTTGAGTGTAGAATATAATAATTCTATAGCTTCGGTTGGAGGATTAGTGGTGTCAAAAATATCACCTGCAATTACTACAACATCTACGTTGTTTGAGTCTGCTATTTCACAAATTTCTGATAAAACAGTTTTTTGTTCATCTATACGAGTCAATGAACCTAAGCGTTTACCTAAATGCCAATCAGCCGTATGTAGTATAGAAATCATTGATTTTTTATACAATAGTAATAAAAATTACTGAAATGGTGTATAAAAAACTACCCGATTTGTAAAGATACGTCAAACAAATCGGGTAGAAAGTAAAGAAATTATGCTTGTTTATTCTATAGAATCTTTGAATTCTCTTTTACACATGCCTTCTTTTATTCGTTTTTCGACAAGTGCTTTTTGGTCGGCAGTTAAAATTTGCATTATTTGAGCATGAACTTTATCTCGTTCTGCTCTCATTTCTTTTCGATGTGCTTCCATTTCACTTCGTTTAGCATCTAAAATTGCACGAATTTGATTTTTTTGTTCGTCGGTTGCTCCAATTTCATCTAAAAACTCAGGAGAAAAAAAGCGCATACCATGGTTAAATTTTTCACAACAATGTCCTCTGTAACCTTCGAATTGTTGAAACGGAGGTGGTGGCATCATGCCATTGTTAGGAACTGTGCTCCATGCTCTTGTTACAATTACATACCCTACTATGAAGCCTACTAAAATAAAGGCAGCTCCAATTACCATACTTTTCACATTCATATTCATACGTGTATAATTTAAATTAATATAATATTTATTGAGAGCTAAAATACGGCAGTTATACATTGATATTGTACTAAAATCTACCAACGGTTCAATTATATATACAAACTTTCTGTATCTTTGTGCATAATAATGAGTTTGTTTAACACATTTTTTTGGTTGAAACATATATTTTTTGCATCGGATTTTCATTTAGGCTACCCCAATGCGGCACATAGCAGAGAACGTGAGCGTTTGATTATTGAATGGCTTACAAGCATTCAATCGCAGTGCGAAGAATTGTATTTGTTGGGCGATATTTTTGATTTTTGGTATGAATATACCTGGGTGGTTCCCAAAGGCTATGTGCGGTTTCTTGCAAAACTTGCCGAATTTACCGATGCCGGAATACCGGTATATATGTTCAAAGGTAATCATGATCAATGGTTGGGAAGTTATTTAACCGACGAAATTGGGGTTCAGATACTAGAGCACCCTATTATAAGAAATGAAAACGGAAAAATATTATATATTCATCATGGACATGCTTTGGGTCCATATGACAAAGGCATGAATTTTTTGCATGCAATTTTTACAAACAAAGTTTTGCAATGGTGTTTTTTGCGAATTCATCCTAACGGAGCATTTGGATTTGCACATCGGTGGTCGGCACACAATCGTAAAGTAAAAGTATATCAATCTGCCAATTATTTGGGCGATGATAAAGAATGGCTTCTTATGTATGCTCGTGATGTACTTGCTCAACAACATATTGATTACTTTATTTTTGGACATAGACATGTGGCTGTAAATAAGAAGATAACAGATACATCAACATATATAAATTTGGGTAATTGGATTACCAATACAAGTTATGCTGAATTTGACGGAACAGAACTACAATTACGTATATATAAACCGGAACTGCATCCATCAAGTGGGATAGTTACATAAAAAACAGAATTTTTACGGTATGATATTGCCAAACGATTTTAAAGCAGAATATGCTGCAATAGAAACAGAAGTTCAAGCAAAAATGCACGAGTTTTTTGCAAAAGGATGGTATATTCTTGGTGAAGAAGTACAAGCTTTTGAAAAAGAATTTGCTTCATATGTTGGAGTAAATCATTGTATAGGAGTTGCAAACGGACTTGATGCTTTGATTTTTGCTCTTAAAGCTTTGGGAGTTGGAACGGGTGATGAGGTTATAGTACCTTCAAATACATATATAGCTTCTGTGTTGGCTGTTTCTCATGTAGGAGCAACGCCTGTATTTGTCGAACCAAATTCTCTTACACACAATATTGACCCATTAAGAATTGAGGAAAAAATAACTAAAAAAACTAAAGCAATACTTCCGGTTCATTTATATGGATTATTGTGTGAAATGCCTGCTATTATGCGTGTAGCCGAAAAATATAATGTGTATGTTGTAGAAGATTGTGCGCAAGCTCATGGAGCAACATATGCAGGAAAGCAAGCCGGTAGTTGGGGACATGTAAATGCATTTAGTTTTTATCCAACTAAAAATTTGGGGGCTTATGGTGATGCCGGGGCTGTAACAACCAACGATGCAGCTATTGCAAAAAAAATTCAAATGTTGCGAAATTATGGGTCTCAAATTAGATATCAAAATGAAATGATTGGCTACAACTCACGTTTAGATGAGATTCAAGCAGGTTTGCTGCGTATTAAATTACGATATCTTAATGATTGGAATGTTATGCGACGAGCAACAGCTGAATTATTTTGGAAAGAATTTTCTGACAAAGCATGGATTTTTCCGGTTGAACCACAAGGATATTATCATGTATATCATCAGTTTGTAGTACAGTCAGAACAACGCGAAGCCGATATGCTTGCATTGGAGAGTATGGGTTATAAATGCTTGATACATTATCCAATACCACCTTACAAATCAAATGCATACAAAGAGCAATATGAAGGTATGGTATTTCCTATTGCCGACGAATTGGCTCGAAAAGTTTTTAGTTTACCTTTGCATGGTACAATGTGGAATAAAAAATAATAAGTATGTATTCAATTATCTTACTTTCATACTATAGTGAACAACGAATTGTAAACGTGTTCAATCGTGTAAGTAAAGCTTTAGAGCAAGAACAGATTCCGTTTGAGTTTATCATAATGGACGACGGCTCTAAAGATAATTCATACCAAGTTGCTTTAGAATTAGAAAAACAAGATTCGCGGGTGCGTGCGTATCAGTTGAGTAAAAATTATACGAGTCATTATTCCAAATTTGCAGCGTTTTCTGTATGCAAAGGCGATTGTGCTACATCAATTCCCGACGACGAGCAAATGCCCCTGGATATTGTAATTAAGATGTATCGTACATGGCAAAAGGGACATAAAATTGTAATGCCCTATCGCGTGAGTCGTAACGATGGTAAAATTAAAGATTCGTTTTCGAATTTGTATTATAAAATGATGAATTCTATTACCGATGTTACCTTTCCCAAAGGTGGTGCCGATGGTTTTTTGATAGACAGAGAGGTGATAGATATACTAAACAATCATATTTCACCACGCAATACATCTACCACTGTTGAGGTGTTGCGTTTAGGATTCGACCCTGTGTTTATACCATTTGAACGACCTACGGTAAAAAATAAATCGCGATGGACATTTAAAAAGAAAATGAAATTAGCAATGGATACAATTTTGGCATCGTCGACATTTCCTATCAAATTTATTTCGCGTTTGGGTTTTGTTTCGTTTATTTTTTCTATTTTGTTAATTATATTGCTCACATATATAAAGCTTACCGGTAAAACATCTATAGGAGGTGTATCTATGCCCGGTTGGACATCGATATTGGCATTTGTTGCTTTTTTTAGTGGGTTGATATTACTTTCGCTCGGAATTGTAGCCGAATATATTTGGAAAATTCACGAAGAAGTAAAAGGAAGACCCGGGTATATAATTAAGAAAAAATAGATATGTTATAAATTTCAAATATTTTAGGGTTTTATATACATATTCATTTGTAAATCCATATATCCTGCAGATTGATTTTTAACTAATCCTTTAGATTCTATATATGCATCAATATTATCTACAGGAGGTCTGCATTTTAGTAATATTATTGTATCATAGTTTATAATATCAATATTTTTAATATTAGTACTATCATTTACAAAATGTATATTTTCATTTGATAATAATTGTAAAGTATTAGTAAAGTCTTCAAATATAGAACGATTATAATAATATGAAAATGCTTTAAAATTCCACCAAGGTGAAACTATTATAATAGTATTATCATTTTTTATTTCTTTAATTTTTGGAATCATTTTGTTCCAATTTTCAGGTCCATGTTGTTTAATATTGAATTGTTTAATGCAAATAAATAGTATAAAAAGAATAATTGTATACTTAATATATATGTTATAGTGAATCGAAGAAATCATATATCCTATTAATAAAAATAAACCGATAGAACTATATAGAACAGTACGTATTATAAAAGAAGGAAAATATTGTGAAACAAAAAAATTACCGAAAATCGGAATTATAAACCATAATGTTAATAATATAAATATCTTATAATTAAATTGTTGAGAAATATATTTTCTTTGAAATAGTAGAATAAGTATAAAAATAATAAAAACAATAGTTATTACATAAAAATTCAATTTGTTATTTGCAAGTGTATATAAAACATATTTTAACTCTACAATATTTGGACTCTTCAACCACCCCTTACCTGTAGGAGTATTTGCAAAAACTACATGAATCCAAGGTAAAAATAGAACAATGGAAAGAATTTGACTATATACGTAAAACCAAAATCCTTTTCTATGTGAATTAAAATAAAATAGTGCAGAAATGCCTTGTGCTATATGCATATATATCGCTGTATAATGAAGAAATAAAATAGCAACATTAATGAAACCTAATAAAAGTAATGACCATTGAGTTGGTTTTGTAAGAACATGAAGATAGGTATAAAATGAAGCAACAATAAAAAAACCTAACAAAGCATACGTTCTTATCTCGTGAGAATAATAGAATTGAATATTTGAAAATAAGAAAATAATAGAAGCAATAATTAAACTCGTTGTATTTAAATATTTTTTTGCAAAAGCAATGATTAATAGAGCTGTTCCAATATTGGCAACAACAGAAAGTGATTTTGCAGCAACCGATGAAATTCCAAATAGTTTTATCCAAAAATGTAGTATAAAAAGATATAATGGTGGATTAGAATCTTGCAAACATTGATTATATATAGCCTTTAAAGATTGCTGTGCATAAAAAATACTATACGGTTCATCGGTATATAACGATTCTTGACCAATAAACAAAAATTTTGTAAATGCATGTAGTATTGTTATGCTAATTATAAATATATATAAATAGATAGTATTTAATTTAAAAGTATGTACATTAAAGAAATTTTTCATTTTTTTAATCTATATAATTTATATAAAGGTTTTGAGAGTTTTTTTGAAAAAAACGTATTTGCAAAATCCTCTTAACAAAGATAATTATAATATAAATATATATTGAGATAATATATGTTGAAAAAGGTGTAATCTTTTTTAATTTTGGGAAGCTTTGTAATTAATAAACTAAATAGTAGATTTGTATAAAAACCAATAAAATTATTGTTCCTCATGCAAAGAGTAATGCAAAACATGAATGCATATATACAAAAGAGTTTAAAATATCTAATTATTCTTGGCTTAATGTATATGCCAATTTTCGGGCATTTAGATACGTTACCAATTAGGATTTGGGACGAATCTCGATTGGCAATAAATTCATACGAGATGTTACAAAACAGGGATTATATTGTAACTCATTATGATGGTAAACCTGATATGTGGAATACAAAACCTCCTTTGCTTATTTGGATTCAAGTACTTTTTATGAAAATGTTCGGTGTTAACGAGTTTTCTGTTCGTTTACCTTCTGCTATAGCTGCTTTTTTGACTTGCATTACAATCTTGTTTTTTTCTGTACGATATCTTACAAATTTTTGGTTTGGGTTTATTGCGGTTTTTGTATTGATGACATCGCACGGATACATTAATATACATGCTACAAGAACGGGGGATTATGATGCGTTACTTACTTTGTTTACAACATTGAGTGGGTTGCTTTTTTTTGTATATTGTGAAAAACAAAATTATAAGTATTTGTATCTCTTTTTTCTTTTTACAGCATTAGCTGTACTTACTAAAAGTATTACAGGATTACTGTTTTTGCCGGCTATATTTTTATATAGTATTATTCAAAAGCAATTAATACCATTATTAAAAAATAAACATTTTTATATAGGCTTGTTTTCTTTTTTATTGGTAGTAGTATCGTATTATCTTATCAGAGAATTATATAATCCCGGATATCTTAAAGCGGTACAACAAAATGAATTAGGAGGGAGATATTTAGAAGCTCTTGAAAATAATAAAAAGTCTTTTTGGTATTATTATACTAATTTTATTGATTTTCAATTAACAGCTTGGTATATTTTAATTCCTTGTGGGTTGGCTACTGGTTTTTTCATTAAAAATCAAAAAATTAATCGGTTAACCCTGTTTTCTTTTTTGATGATTATTACTTTTTTCATTGTAATTTCTTTTGCTCAAACTAAGCTTGAATGGTATGATGTGCCATTATATCCTTTTATAGCAATTGTAATTGGAATTTTTATTTTTTATGTGTTCGATTTGTTACAAAAAAATATTATTATTAATCAAACTCTTACTGTAAATGTAATTCCGTATGTTTTTTTGTTTATTTTAGGAATTACACCATATCAAAAAATTATTGCTAAAACATATAAACCAAAAGAATATAGTTGGCACAAAAATTTTTATGAAATTAGTTATTATTTGCAAGATGCTGTAAAAAACAAACATGATATAAATAATCAATTTATTGTGTATAACGGGTACAATGCTCATATTTTATTTTACGTAAAAAAATTAAACGATAAAGGGATTTCAATATCATTTAAGGATTGGAAATTTCTAGAACCAAAGGATATAGTAATAGTAAGTCAAAATAAAATAAAACAATATATTGAAGAACACTATATAAATGAGATAATTCAAAAGAATGGAAATATATTAACGTATAAAATATATGAAAGAAAAAATGCAAATTGAGGTTTCTGTAATTATTCCTATATATAATGAACAAGAAATAATTCCTGAATTATATAGTAGACTTCAAAAAAGTGTATCGAAAATATCTCAGAATTATGAATTAATTTTTGTAAACGATGGGAGTAAAGATGCATCGATACAAGAATTGAAAAAAATTGCGAACACCGATTCGCATGTTTTGTATATTAATTTTAGTCGGAATTTTGGGCATCAAATAGCTGTTACTGCCGGATTACACCATGCTACAGGTAATGCTATTGTTATTATAGATGGCGATTTACAAGATCCTCCCGAATTAATCCCGGAATTGTATGCAAAATATAAAGAAGGATATAAAATTGTAGGGGCCAAGCGAGTGTCACGCAAAGGTGAAACGTTTTTCAAAAAGGTTACTGCAAAGGCATATTACCGTATACTCAAACGTATTACCAATGTGGACATACCTGTAGACACGGGTGATTATAGATTAATAGATAGAAAAGTTGTTCAAGCAATTCTTGCTATGGATGAACCCGATAAGTATATTCGAGGTCAGGTAGCATGGACAGGTTTTAAAACTACATTTGTTAATTTTGAACGCGATGAACGTAGATTTGGCACAACCGGATATTCTTTAAAGAAGATGACTAAATTTGCAATAGATGGCATTACATCGTTTTCGAGTTATCCTTTGAAATTAGCATCGATATTTGGATTTATTGTTTCGGGGTTTGCTTTTTGTATGGTTGTATATGTTTTGTTATCAAAGTATGTTTTTCAAACGGCTGTTGAAGGTTGGCCATCGTTAATGCTTACTATTTTGTTTTTGGGCGGAGTTCAATTAATTTGTTTGGGTATTATTGGAGAGTATTTATGGAGAATTATGAATACGGTACGTAATAGACCATTATATATAATTGAAGAAACCAATATAGAATCATAATGATTATAGGTAAACAATTAATTTCTACATTAAAAAACGGTATTGCTTCAAATATATATGTGTTTGCAATTATTATAATTGCTTTAGTTGCTTATTGGAATATTGCATCATGTAACTATTTTTTAAAATATGATATCATAGATGCAAATTTTCCTAATCAAGTATTTCAATCGCAGCTCGAACAACAAGGTGAAATACCGTTGTGGGATATGTTTTCTTATTTTGGTAATGCTTTTCATAGTAAAATGCTAATGTATTATCCGGTACGATTTATTTCATCACAAATTTCTGAATATACATTGTATAAATTCAATATTGAATTTGTATTGCATATAATTTTGGCAGGCATAGGAATGTATTTGTTGTTGTTGAGGTTTTCATGTGTATCGTCTATTGCATTTATAATAGCTGTAGCGTATATGTTGTCCGGTTTTTTTACGGGAAATGCACAACATTTTTGGTGGGTTGTAAGTGGTGCATTTTTGCCTTTCATTATACTTACGTATTATAATCTTCTCCAAACTCCCGGTTTTAAACAATCTCTGTATTTTATATTTGTGTTTGTTTGTTTTGTATTAGGTGGTTATCCGGCATTTACTATTGTTGTAGGGTATGCTTTATGTATTTATTTTGTGTACACAATAGTGTTTAATGCGTGGAATGCTCATTATATGATTATTCGTGCTATTATAGTACAACATATCATAATAGCTATAGTATGTATTATATTGTTGTTGCCTGTAATTGTTTCGTATAGCGATATGATACACGCTATTTCACGTGGCAATGGTGTTACGCTAGCACAAGCATTGTGGGATTCATTGCATCCAAAACATTGTATTACATTTATTTTTCCTTTGCTTACAGCATATACCAAAAATAATTTTTGGCATATAGACCCATCTATGATGAATATGTATATAGGATTACTTCCTTTTATTATGGCTTTATTTAGTGTATTGTATAGTAAAAAAACACATATTTTATTTATATGGATTGTTGTATTATTGAGTATTGCAATGTCATTCGGGACAGTATTGCCACTTCGTGAATTCTTTTATACGTATGTGCCGTTATTTAATGTGTTTCGCTTCCCTGCATTGTTTCGTTTATTCACTATGTTTGGTTTATTGGTATTGGCAGCATATTCTTTTCATTATTTCAAAGATTATATACACTCAAAAAATTTTAGTTATTTTTTGATTATAACAGCAGCAATCACAGGTATTATTGCATTACTTTATTTTGTTATCCCTTTAGTTTCTCATCAAATACCATATAGTCAATGGTATGTATTGATTGAATTACTTAACAAAAAACAACTTATAGGAGTTCAATCACTTATGCTTAGTGTAATTGCAATTTTTGTATTTATATTACACGTTTTAGTGTTTTCAAAAAAAGGATATTCTCCATATGTTGGAATTTCTCTATTTGTTAGTTTAGATATGATTGTATCGGTGTTGTTGCTATCGCCTGTTACAATTCATAATCATATTCAGATTACTCATATTCAGCATGATTTGAATAAACTTCCTAAACAAACAGCTATACGTAATATATTTGAGCAAGCGTATAGTCAATATTCAAAAGAATTAGCACTGCCCGCACCTTTGTGGAGAAACAATCAATTATTGTACAAAAAGCGCACATACGATGGGTATACTAGTTTTGTATATAATAAAACAAATGATTTTGAAAAATCGGTTGTCTATGATTCAATAAAAACATATCCATTATTATATATACCGCAATGTATATATACTACAAATGATACCGTATTTGATTTTACCAAAAAAATAGTAATTCTCGAAACGCAACCAATTTTGTATAAATCTATACATACAAAACTTGATAGCATTGAATTTGTAAAATCAACAGCACGGAGTGTAACATGTAAAATACAAAGTTCGCAAGAACAATATTTAGTTTTTATGCAAAATATGTATCCGGGTTGGAAGGCATATATAAATAATACTGAAACAGCAATACAATTAGCTAACTATTGTTGTATGGCAATTACAATACCTCAAGGTAAAGTGGAAGTAACTTTTACATATGAACCCAAATATGCTATTGTAGGGTATTATATTTACACATATGCATTATATATACTCATAGCGGCTTGTATTATAAGCATAGTTTACAGTAAGCGAAGATAAATAAAGCAGCAAATATAATTTTGTGTGAAATTATATTTGCTCTAATGCTTGTTCAAAATCCCAAATAATATCATCAATATGTTCAATACCAACCGATATTCTAATTAAATTTGGGAATACTCCTGCTGCTATTTGTTCTTGTTCACTTAATTGTTGATGAGTAGTTACTGCAGGTTGTATAACCAGAGTTTTTGCATCGCCTACATTTGCAAGGTGACTTGCAAGCTGTAAGTTATTAATTACTTGTTCAGCAGCTTCTTTTCCTCCTTTTACACGTATGCTTAATACTCCGCCAAAACCATGTTGTAAATATTTTTTAGCAATTGTATGATATTTTGATGAAGCTAATCCGGGATAGTTTACATGTTCAATTTTAGGATGTTTTTCTAACCATTGAGCTAGCGCTAATGTGTTGTCAACAGTTTTTTGCATACGTAGTGAGAGCGTTTCAATACCTTGTAATAATTGAAAAGAATTAAACGGGCTGATTGCTGGACCTAAATCTCGTAATCCTTCTACACGGGCACGAATAATAAAAGCAATATTACCAAATGGACTATGAGAACCAAATACTTCCCAGAATTTCAGTCCGTGGTACCCTTCTGATGGTTCTGTAAAAAATGGAAATTTACCATTACCCCAATTAAAAGAACCACTGTCTATAATAACTCCCCCCATACTTGTACCATGTCCGCCAATCCATTTGGTAGCACTAGTAGTAACAATATGAGCTCCCCATTGTATAGGTTTGCAAATATATCCACCGGCACCAAATGTATTGTCAATTATCAATGGAATACCATGTTTTTCGGCAATTTTTGCTAAACCTTCAATATCCGGCACACTAAATTCCGGATTGCCAATAGTTTCTGCATAAATAGCACGAGTATTTTCATCAATGAGAGCTTCGTAGTCTTCTACGCGCTGTGTTTGTACAAATTTAGTGGTAATACCAAACCGAGGAAATGTAACTTTAAATTGATTGTATGTACCACCATATAAATGCGAGCTGCTTACAATATTGGAACCTTGTCCCATGATATTGGTAATAGCTATAAGTTGAGCAGAATGTCCTGATGCTACTGCAAGTGCGGCAATACCACCTTCTAAAGCAGCTATACGTTTCTCAAGAACATCTGTTGTTGGATTCATTAAGCGTGTATAAATATTTCCAAACTCTTTAAGAGCAAATAAATTAGCTCCATGCTCAGCAGAATTAAATGTGTATGCTGTTGTTTGGTATAAAGGAACTGCTCGTGAATTTGTGTCACTGTCGGGAGTATGTCCTGCATGAACTTGTAATGTGTCAAAGTGTAATGTTCGTTGTGCCATATCGTAAAAATATTTTATACTATTAATCCTATTGTTTTAGTAGGATACAAATATACGGTATAATTTTTAAAAGTCAAATAATTTTTACATCAAATGTAAAAAAATATTTGGTCTTATATACTATTCTTTGTTTTTAAGCTATTATATATAGTATAAGTTCGGTATTTTTATATATTTGCAATAAAGCATAAAGTATGAATTATTTTTGGCGAATTATTACAATAGTATTAATAAGTTGTTTACTGCAGCCAAGTGCATATTCACAAGAATATATTAATGTGCCGCGAGCAACGCAGCTTACGCGTATATTATTTATTTTTGATGGTAGTATGAGTATGATAGGAATGTGGGAACAACGTTCAAAAATAGATGTTGCACGAAGTGTTTTGCTTCCGTTTTTAGATAGTATAGCAAAAATACCAAATATAGAAATGGCATTACGGGTTTATGGGAATCGTAGTCCGGTGCCTCCTCAAGATTGTAATGATACTCATTTAGAAGTGCCGTTTGGGAAAAACAATGTGCCGGAAATTATGAAAATAATTTTGGACATGAAACCCAAAGGTACTACTCCTATTGCACGTTCGTTGGAGTTAGCGGCTAATGATTTTCCTAAAGATTCGGCAGCTCGTAATATAATTTTTTTAATTACAGATGGTATTGAGGCTTGCGATGGTGATCCTTGTGCAATTTCACGTGAATTACAAAAAAAAGGAGCTGATTTAAAACCATTTATTATTGGGGTAGGAACAGATATAAATTTTGAAGAAGTATTTAAATGTGCAGGAAATGTATTTAGTGCAAAAACAGAATTGGAATTTTTACCTATTTTGCATACAGCAATGGAAAAAGCTCTTGTGACTACGCCGTTGCAAGTGTATTTATTAGATGCTTACAAAAAACCGAGAGAAACCGATGTGCCTATGACTTTCTACGATAATTCAAATGGGTTTATTCGGTATAATTTTGTGCATTCGGTAATAAAACCTGCCGAACCCGATATTTTGTTTATTGACCCATTGGTTACCTATAAAATAAAAGTTCATACCATGCCTCCGGTTTTTTCTGATACAGTTGTATTAGAGCCAGGCAAACATACTATAGTTCGTGTAAATGTGCCGCAGGGGTATTTAGTTATAGAACGTCCGTTTGGTATGTCAACGTTTACAAATTTGCAGGCCATTGTACGGAAAGCTGATAATATGAATACGTTAAACACACAATATGTAAATGAAAAATGTAAATATTTAATAGGAAAATATGATTTAGAAATATTTACATTACCACGCACGTATTATTATGGAGTGGAAATTAAACCTGATGAGGTTACTACTATTAAATTACCTGCTCCGGGACGTGTGAGTTTTAATAGGACACAACAAGGCTATGGAACTATTTATATTGATAAAAATACCGATTTGGAGTTTGTGGCAAATTTAGATGTGGTTCCTAAAGGAAATGATTCATTTTTGTTGCAACCCGGTAAATATGTAGTTGTGTGGCGTGAAAAAAAAGAAACAGATACAGAAAAATCTATGTATGTAAATTTTGAAATTTCGTCGGGAAGTTCGAAATTTATCCAATTAAAATAAAAGACGTTTAATTAAAACTATAATGTTATGAAAAGGATATTGATTATTATTGCAAGTATGTGCTTATCTTTAGTTGTTTTTGCACAAAGACCAACCGCAAAAAAAGCTCAGGTAGCCAATTTTGAAAATTTTACGTTATATGTGGTACTCAATCAGAATCCTACTAGTGGATACAATGAAATGATTCGTGAAGCAGTTCGCAAAAGTTGGCGAGTTTCAAAATATGATTTTATTACACAATCGGAATTTGATTCAAAACGAACCGAAGAAAATTCGGCATTTCTTATAACTAATGAAATTCGTTTTCCTAAAGATAAAAATGTAGTTCCGTATGATTTTATAAGTATTGTGTTGGGAGGTAATTTTGCAAGCTATCAGGTAATGCCAGAAGTTTGTACTTTCCCTCTTATGTATACCGATAGTGACGAAGATAATATGCTCTATAAGTTACCTGTAATTATTGGCTTTTTTAATCAGCATATTAAAAATATTTTGGTTAATCCTAAATTATTGAAAGATAAAAAGTATACATATTACACAAAACAAAAATTAAGTATTGCTAAAAAAACGCTATATTTAATAGCCAAAGAGCAATTACCCGAATTTGATAATGCTCAAAAAATTCGTAATGTTTTTAAAGGTAAAGTGGTAATGATAGGGCAAGAAGAGATGGCAAACTTAATTAAAAAACGTGCTACTAATGTTGTATTTTTACATAAAGTAGGACCTGCAGATAATTCTATGCAAGGTTCACGTTGTTATATAATAATGATGGGAACCGATAATACGTTGTATTATTTTAATTATCACATATTGTCAGCAAAAGCACCAAATGGTATTTCGGCAAAATATTGGAAGATATTTTCTTCAAGTGTAAACTAAAATTGTACAAAAATTCGGAAGAAAAAATTATACAATTTAGATAAGTTTTATGTAAAGGTATTGGATTTATTTTTTTAATACCTTTATTATTTGTTGTTCTTTATCAAAATTCACAAATACAGTATACATACCCGACGGAAGCGAAGCTGCTTCAGGTATTTCAATTTCATGTAATAAAGAACTCATCTCAAATCGTTTATTCAACAATTCTTTACCTTGCACATCAAACATTTGAATAGATACAAAAGAACTTTTTGACGAATATATTCGAACGGTTAATATTTGTCTAAAGGGATTTGGATATACTTCTGCTTTATCAAATGTTTTTTGCAGCATACCCATACGTAAAATAAATCGTGCATTTTCAAAATCAGGAATACCATGTCCATAAATGGTATCAGGTGCAAAAAATCTATTTGACGATGCTATAATTGCTTGTTTAATAGTGCGAGGAGGAAGATTTGGAAATTCTTGCCATAGGCAGGTAGCCATACCTGCCAAAATTGGATTAGAAAATGATGTGCCCATACCCGAAACTTGAACTAATCCATTGCTTTTGAGTATTGCGGGATAAAATCCGAGAGCTACTACATCGGGTTTTAATGTAGAACCATTTGAAGGACCTCGTGAACTGAATGATGTAACTTTACCGTTTAAATAACAAGCTCCTACTGTTATAATACTATCAGAATCAGCAGGTGCTGTAATATATTTCCATGGTTTGTCTCCTGAATTTCCGGCACTGTTAAATAACAACATGCCTTTAGATGCGGCTATGTTACTTGCAACGGTTATACGCGTTGTTTTACCGTCCATTTGTTTGTAAGTATAGTTTTGCGTAGAGTCATCAAATTCACTGTACCCTAATGATGTTGAAATTACATCTACTCCAATACTGTCAGCAAATTCTGCAGCTGCAACCCAATTATCTTCTTCTACGCGATATTCTGTGGCGCCTTCTTCGGTACGGCATAATACATAATTAGCTCGAGGAGCGGTGCCTATCATTGTTTTTGGCAAATATGCTGCAATAAGTGATAAAACAGCCATACCATGATATCCTTCTTTCCACACATCAACTCCTGCTCCTGAAAAATCTCTATATGCAAGGATTCTGTTTTCTTTCCATGCTTGTGAAAATGCTGTAGCTGAATCTACATGTAAAAATCCCGCATCAAGAACAGCTATAGTCATACCTTGCCCCATGAAACCATCGGTATGCAGTTTTACCCCATTCATTAAACCAATTTGTCTAATAGAATTTCCGTATAATTCTTCTTTATAATTAGTATAAAATTCAAGATATGAGATATCATTTTTATTCTCTGTTTTTAAAGGAGTTGCATCAGGTTGGGCTTTATGAAACGGAGCAACTTTTTCAATAGATTTTACAAAAGGAAGAGCCTTAATAGCAGCAAAATTAGTAGTAGAATCACAAACAAATACTGCTGAATTAAACCACTTAGAAATGTTGCATAATTTAGTGTTGTAATGCAATACACTATCAATATACCATGAATTCACGGGTATATCTTCCATTGTTATTTCAATTGCAAACTTTTGTCGTCGTTCAATAGCTTTTTGACTAAGAAATTCTTGAGGGCGTTGAATAGAATATACAGAATTATTTTTGTCGGTAAATGAAATTCTATATCTACCGGGACTTTGAGCTACAACAAAAGTATATACAAAACAAAAAAATAAAATTACAGTATATCTCATTCAAAAAAAAACGTCAATCTATTCTAATCTATAAAATAAATAATAGAGAATTAATTAAACCCTTGCAATTTGCCTTCGCGTGGGAATACTGTAATAACAGAAATACATGGTTTATTAGCAATAATTTTTTGTTCCGTAGCGCCAAACATATAGTCTGCAATATCTAGTTTACGAGATGTTGTTATAAGTATAGCATTTGCATTTATTTTTTCTGCATAGTCAATTACTTGATCAGAGAAATCTTTTTTATCCTCAGCTTCTATTGTTTCATATTCAATTTTGTTTTGGTCCAAAACAGATTTTATGAATACTACATTTGAATGAATTTGTTTTTTCAAATTAGAATCATTAGATTTTTGAACGAGTAAAGAAATTTTTGATTTAAAATATTTATTCAAATATACTGCCCATACAACTTTTTGTTTATCCTCTTTTTTATAATCAATAGGGCAAACAATATTTTCAAAATGTTCATCTTTTGGTGGGCGTTGCACTACAATAAAAGGCATTTTTGAACCTTCTATAACTTTAAGAGCCCAACTGCCGGTAATTTTTTGTAAACCTTTTATACCATGTGTTCCCATAAACACAAATAAAGCATCTAACTCATTAGCAACTTCTTTGATTGTAGTAAAAATGCTGCCTTCTTTTACCAAATAGTCGGGTTTAAAATTATATTTTTTTAAGGCATCTTCAACTACAATATTTAATTGATTACTTACATTTTCAATTTCTTTATCGTCATCTACTATATTCAATAAAACAACTCGGGATTCAATTTTTTGAGCAAATCTAATTGCGTGTTGTAGAGCATATTCAGCCACATTTGAAAAATCCCATGCAACTATTATTGTTTTCTCTTTAGATTCCATATGATTTATTTTAATTTTTTATTAATTTTGAAAAAAAATATTCCTTCTATAGTGGTAAATTTGAATAGATAAAAATAATATAAAAAAACATTGGCTCCAATTAAACTGATACTTTTTTTTATTTTTTTACAATTCGGTTTTGTTTTTTCTCAAACAATAGAATTGGGAGTCCCTTATTGTCAAAATATTACACCAACTGAAATAGGGTATGGCGGAG
>Ga0116190_1001146_pt1 | contig 23948 bp, 22 predicted proteins | sample AD_JPNTR4_MetaG_FD_89808 | JGI IMG/M metagenome (GOLD analysis project Ga0116190, IMG submission 89808) | Active sludge microbial communities of municipal wastewater-treating anaerobic digesters from Japan - AD_JPNTR4_MetaG | ecosystem: Engineered > Bioreactor > Anaerobic > Digestate | place...
GGCTCAAGCGATAGTTAAAGGTGAAGCTCCTACCAATGCCTGTGTTCCCGGTGGGCAAGCGGTCGCTGAAGCGGTTTCTAAGATAATGGGAGTCGATGCTGAGGCTTCTGAACCTCAGGTTGCGGTGGTGTATTGTCAAGGGGATCAGGATAACGCCAAGAGCGTTGCAGACTATCACGGACATGCCAGTTGTCAGGCTGTGAATCTTTTGGGTGGGCTCAAAGGTTGCCCTTACGGGTGTTTGGGATTTGGTGATTGTGTGAAAGCTTGTCCTTTTGGGGCAATGTATATGTCAAAAGAGGGATTACCCATCGTTATTCCAGAGAAATGCACAGGTTGTGGGGCCTGCGTAAGAGCGTGTCCCAGAGGAGTAATAGCTCTTGCTCCTAGGGGTAAGAATGTCCACATTTTGTGCAGTTCGTACGACAAGGGGCCTTCGGTGCGAAAGTATTGCAAGGTCGGATGTATCGCGTGCCAGTTATGCGTCAAGGCATGTCCTCAGACTGCCATATCTATGGATAAAGGTACTTTGGCACGAATCGACTATGCTTTGTGCGACAATTGCGGAATTTGCGCTACCAAATGTCCGATGAAGACCATTCGAGATGAGAACAAAGATAAGAGTGTAACTGCCTGATGTATGCAGTCTTTGTATAGCGTTTGCGATCTTACTTTTGCGTGGGTGTCTATGATACCCTAGAATCTAGGGGGCGGACAAATCGTGAGGAGACAATCAAACACGTGGGTATGGGTGATAGCCCTTGTGGCCGGCGCCATAGTAGGCAGTGTAATAGGCGAGGCCCTGTCAGAGGTAGTGCCTCTTCTGGCCAAAGGGTTTGCTGTTGGGATACAGCCGCCCTTTAATCTGGATCTGAATGTAGTCTCACTTACATTGGGGTTTACTGTGCGACTTAACTTAGCCGGCGCGGTGATGGTTCTCATCCTCGTGTTGTTTCTTGGGCGGTGAAAAGGTTGCAGTTAATTCTGGCTTCGGAGTCACCAAGACGTAAGGAACTTTTGAAATCTTTGGGCATACGGCCAATCGTTGTCCCTTCAGGTTTTGATGAAAACTCTGTCTTGGAAGAGGGGCTAGGTCCGGACAGTTTGGTCGAGGTCTTGGCTTGCCGAAAAGCGGAAACGGTGAGTCGTATCCATGCAGACCATTTGATATTGGGCGCGGATACACTTGTATATCTTAAAGGAGAGATCCTAGGCAAGCCCAAAAACCGAGACGAAGCATGGGAAATGCTCAAAAAGCTTTCAGGGAACACTCATAAGGTTTACACTGGCATTGCATTGTATGAGCCTAGAAGAAAGCAAGTGTTTTCGGATGTTGATTGTTCCTATGTTACATTCGTTGATATGAGTCCTTACGAGATCCAATGGTACGTAGAAACTGACGAACCAATAGGCAAAGCGGGTGGATATGCCATTCAAGGTAGAGCCGCGTTGTTTGTAAGTAGGATCATTGGTGATTATACTAGCGTAATAGGGCTATCTTTGCCCAAGTTCTATAACCTGTTGAAACAAGCTGATATTTCTTTTGAGTCCTTGATCTCATAAAGAAGAACGGGGATGGCTGCGAAGGAATATAGGAGGTATTTGCCATTACCCTAGATAGATTGACCATTAAGGATTGGCCCGAGCAAGAGAAGCCACGCGAAAGGCTGTTTTCGTTAGGGCCGTCAGCGTTGTCGGATGCAGAACTTCTGGCCATTTTGCTGGGCACAGGTAATCCAGAAGAAACTGCTCTTGACTTGGCAAAAAGACTTTTGCTTTGGGGAACAGGTCAGTATGGGCCAGGAATGGGGTTTCTAAAGGAGAGCTCAATGGAAGAACTCATGTCTTTGCCCGGTATAGGGCCAGCCAAGGCAGCGAGACTAAAGGCCTGTCTTGAGATTTCGAAAAGGCTGCAAAAAGTTGATGACTGCAATCTCAAATCTGTGTGCCTAAGAAGCGGGCGAGATGTGTACGAGTTCATGAAAGGCGATGTAGAAGAACTAGACAGGGAACATTTTTGCGTGATCATGGTTAATGTAAGAAACCAGGTTATCGCTAAGGAAGTAGTGTCGGTAGGCGGGTTGAATGCAGCAATTGTACATCCCCGTGAGATATTCAAGAACTGCATAAAAAAGAGCGCTGCCGCTGTGATCCTTGTGCATAATCATCCCAGCGGAGAACCTGCTCCAAGCGATGAAGACGTTGCGGTGACTAAGAGGATCATAGAAGCGGGAAGGATAGTAGGTATAGATGTACTTGATCACGTGATAGTTGGGCATGGCCAGTATATTAGCTTAAGGGAGTCATTTAAGGGCTGGTTTACATGGTAGTAACTAGTCTTGTTTTCGACTGAGAGGGGAGTGGAAGAAGGTGCAATGGCTTTACAACTATATTACTAGGGATATTGGTATGGATCTCGGCACAGCAAATACTCTGGTTCATGTGCGCGGTCAGGGTATAGTACTCGTCGAACCTTCCGTAGTGGCCATTCACGCTGACAGTAAGGAGATCCTTGCAGTTGGTACAGAAGCTAAGCAGATGATAGGGAGAACCCCCGGTAATATAATAGCGATAAGACCAATGAAGGACGGAGTAATTGCCGACTTTGATGTAACCCAGGCAATGATGCACCATTTTATCAGAAAAGCTTATAGGAGAGGTCTATTGAAACCTAGAGTCATTGTAGCAGTTCCTTCAGGCTGTACCGAAGTCGAACGAAGGGCAGTGCTAGATGCCGTGCTACGAGCTGGGGCCAGAGAAGCATATACAATTGAAGAGCCTATGGCAGCAGCAATTGGCGCGGGTCTTCCTGTAAACGAGCCTACCGGAAACATGATTGTAGACGTAGGTGGCGGAACGAGCGAGGTAGCTGTCATATCTTTGGATGGTATCGTGGCATCTCGGTCGATAAGAGTCGGCGGGGATGAAATGGATGAAGCTGTAATAAACTATCTTAAAAGGGCATACAACCTGCTTATCGGTGAAAGAACAGCTGAAGAGATAAAGATCAATATCGGTTCTGCATACGAACTCAATCCCGAAGAGACAATGGAAATACGTGGTAGGGACTTGGTTACCGGGTTGCCTAGGACAATCGCGATAGATTCACCTGAGATCCGTAAAGCTCTAGCCGAGCCGGTACGTGCGATCCTAGATAGCGTAAAAGAGACTTTGGAGAACACACCACCGGAACTTGCTGCAGACATCATGGATAGAGGAATAGTGATGACAGGCGGAGGTTCTATGCTAAAAGGTCTGGATAAGTTGGTTAGCGATGAGACAGGAATGCCTGTACATACTGTCGATGAACCCATGTACGCAGTTGTTCGCGGAACAGGCAAAGCGCTCGAAGAGATTGAGACCTTGCGGAAAGTCTTGGCTTCTGCGAAACGGTAAAAGGAAGGATGACACCAGTTGAGGCGGCTGTTTCCATATAAAAAAGTAGTACTTACCATATTACTAGTAGCCGCCTCGGTGTTTTTGATGAACATTACAGGCAGTTCAAACGACAGTCCCTCGTTTTGGGAGAGTCTCTTGCGCACCTGCATGGAGCCCTTTGTAAATTTGTTCTCCACGCTAATGGATAGAGCATCTGGTTACGCCGCCCTCTTAGAATCAAAACAAGAGCTCATGGACGAGAACAAGGATCTGAGGAAGAAACTCGGCTCCCTCGAGCTTCTTTTGGCACAGCTTAGAGATGTACAGCAGGAGAACCAAAGGTTAAGAGATCTTCTTGAGTTTAAGGAGCAGTCAGCCGGTGAGTACAAGGGTGCTGACGTGATAGGGCGAAACCCTAGCAAGTGGTTTTCCACGATTACCGTAAGATTGGGAGCTCAGGATGGTGTGCAAATTGATGATCCTGTGATTTCCAATAGTGGCCTTGTAGGACGGATTATGAAAGTCGACGAAGACCAGGCTGATGTTCTGCTACTTACCGATCCCGAAAGCGGGGTAGGGGCATTAGTCGTTAGGTCACGCGACTACGGGGTAGTAGTAGGTGGAAGCGGTCCCGACGTATTGACTATGACGTTTTTCTCTAAGGATGCGGATGTAAAACAAGGAGATGTTATTGTTACTTCGGGTATTGGCAGTTTGTATCCGGGAGGGCTTTTAATCGGTGAAGTGACCGACGTATATATACCTCAACCTGGTCTGGTCAAAGAGTGCCACGTAAGACCGGTCACAGATTTTGACCACCTTGAAGAAGTACTGGTGATGATCAGATGACCAAAAGAGAAACAGTTCTTATCATAATATGTGTCTTTTTTGGTTTTTTGGTCATGAGTGTTGAATATGTGTGCCTTGCGGGACCGGGTAAGCCGGATCTGACTCTTGGGTTAGTATGTGCAGTCGGCTGGGTGTGCTCCTTCCCGGTGGGTCTTATAACAGGCTTTTTACTGGGAATTATCAAAGATGTAATTGTAGGGCGGTTTATCGGTGTGTCTGCCTTGTCTATGTTGGCAGCCGCGATGACGATGATGGGTATACGCCGACGTTTTAACCCTGATATGGTACTTTCGCCTGTTATAGCCGCGTTAGTTTCATCTATCGCTGGCGATCTGGTATCTTATCTGGCTCTTCTATCTTTGGGGGTACATATTCAATGGGAATTCTTCCTTAGAGGCATTTTGTACTACGATGCGATTTGGTCCGTTGTCATAATAGTGCCGTCTTTCTTGCTGGTTAGAGGTATCTCACGCTCATTGGAGAAACTCTGGCCCGAGAGCACGAATGAAAGGGTAGGTAGGTCAAGTTATGAGTCTAGGGTCTAGAGATGTGAGGGAGACGTCCGAGAACCTACCCCGCAAAGACTTGAAGCGAATAAAGAGCGTGCTGGGGACTGCGATAATTGTGTGCTTCGGGATCTTGGCGCTGCAGCTTTTCAACCTGCAGATTGTAAACGGTGAAAAGTACAGAATTATGTCTCAGAACAACTATCTCAGAATTACCCCAATACAAGCACCACGCGGAGACATCATAGACTGCAACGGCAATGTTCTGGCCACTTCGCGCCCTACTTTCACAGTCTTTTATTGGTATTTAGACGAGGCAAAAGCTCAAGAGGCACTACCTAGGCTGGCGGATATACTTGGCATGGAATTAGAGCAAATACAGACCAAAGTTAAACAGTATGCCGGCAGGTATTACCAGCCTATACCGATCGCCAAGGATATATCGTCTGAGACGTATACCAGAATCATTGAAGATGCTCCAAATTTGCCTGGCGTATTCATTGAACCTCAGCCAATTCGGTATTACCCTGAAGGAGCGCTTCTTAGCACTACTCTCGGATATGTCGGAGAAATCAGCCAATCGCAATTAGACGACCCGCGTTGGGATGGGTACTCCATGGGTGATATTCTGGGACAAGAAGGTCTGGAGGCTTACTACGAAGATATTTTACGCGGCAAGGATGGTGGATACCAGGTAGAGGTCGATTACCGGGGCAGACCTACTGGAAGCGAGGTGGGCTCAGGTACTGAACCGGAGCCCGGCAAGTCTATACAAATTGAAGTTGATATAGAGTTTCAGCGAGCAGTGGAGGAGGCGCTTTATGAGGTTTTGAGGAATAGCAAGACGGCAAAAAGCGCTTCGGCTGTGGTATTGGATGTGAAAACAGGGGGCGTGCGTGCCATAGCTTCCGTACCCGGCTTTGATGCAAACGTGTTGATTTCAGGTATTTCTGCTAAAGAGTTGGATGACAAAATATCGCGAGGGGAGTGGCGTTTTGCCAATCTGGCTATAACTGGGCTTTATCCCCCCGGCTCAGCTTTTAAGGTTGTTACTGCGGTAGCTGCCTTAGCTGAAGGGAAGACCACAGAGTCCGAGCAGTTCTTCGATCCGGGCTATCACCCAATGGTCCCGACCTTAGTGTGTCACAAACGCGGTGGGCACGGATATGTGAATGTGGTAGACGCTCTGGCGGTATCTTGCAATACCTACTTTTATGAGATGGGCAGGCGCTTAGGTGTAGATACTTTAGCGGAGTATTCAAGAGTCATGGGACTTGGGGCAAAGACAGGCATTGACCTCTTTGGAGAGAACTATGGTACAGTACCTAGTACCGAATGGAAAGAGAAAGCCTATAGCGAAGGTAGGGTGGCTGAACCCCAGTTTCTTTTGTCCGAGCATATGATGGCCGGAATGGGACAAGTTTTTCACCTGTACACCCCTATTCAAATGGCGTCTGTGGTTCAGTGCATCGCAAATGACGGGGTTAGAATGAAACCTAGGCTGGCTGCCAACATCCTTGATTCCGACTACAATGTGATTGAAGAGATTAAACCCGAGATTTCGAGCGTCTTGGATGTGGAGTCTGAAGTGATCGATTTAGTAAAAAAGGGTATGCTAAAGGTAACTTCGGATCCAAAAGGGACGGCCTATTGGGTTTTTTACGGTGTTCCGTTCGAAGTAGCAGGTAAAACCGGAACTGCCCAGAATCCTCTTGGTGAGGACCATGCATGGTTCATAGGTTTTGCGCCATATGAAGAGCCGGAGATCGCTTTGGCGGTAGTCGTAGACCAAGGAGGTTCCGGATCAACAGCTGCTGGGCCTGTCGCCAGGAAGATTTTCGAGTCGTATATGACGCTCAAGTATCCGCCGGAAGTCGAGACAGAAGCCGTGTTAGATTCAAACTAGGGAGGAACACTGAGATGGCCGACAAGCCAGACATAATATTCAGAGGGACGAAGAATGGCCTACATCTCATATTGAATGGAACTCGTGATTTTGATGTTTTGACAGAAAAACTCAAAAGTCACTTGGAGAAGGCGGATAAGTTCTTTGAAGGGGCCGAGGTGACTCTAGATGCCGGAGACATGGAATTGTCTATCGATCAAATCTTGGCGATTCAGGAGATACTAGCATTTCCCTATGGTCTGCATTTAAAGAAAATCGTATATGGAAAAGACGATTCATTTAGGGCTGAAGGACGGTCTCGAGAAAGCGCCGATAGGACAGGAAAGGCCCTACGAAGCGGCTTGCGAGTCCAAGGACGTGGTCAAGGAGACATGGATTCGAAGGCGAAAGGCAGAAATACGCAGGGCGCGTTTTTGCACAAAGGTACTCTCAGATCAGGGCAGCGTATCTCATACGACGGAGATGTAGTGGTCGTTGGCGATGTAAACCCAGGGGCTGAGATAAGAGCGAGAGGCGATATTGTTGTGATGGGCACTCTAAGAGGCCTAGCCCACGCCGGTGCCGGCGGATCTTCAGACGCTGTTGTAGCAGCTTTTAAGTTAGAACCGACCCAGATTAGAATAGGAAATGTTATAGGGCGTCCACCGGAAGGCGATTCGGGTTCACGCAGGGTGCCTGAGGTGGCAAGAGTAAGGGATGGAGTGATCGTTATCGAGCCGCTAGATGAAAGCCGTTGGGAGGGAGATCGTTGAGTGAAGCGATAGTAATTACGTCAGGAAAAGGCGGCGTGGGAAAAACCACAGCCTGTGCCAATTTAGGAGTAGCCTTAGCGTCTTTCGGTCACAAAGTGGTACTTGTTGACGCTGATATTGGTCTTAGGAATCTGGATGTGGTTTTGGGCCTTGAAAATCGAATAGTGTATGATCTCATAGACGTGGTTGAAGGGTCGTGTAGGTTGAGGCAGGCGCTCATCAAGGACAAGCGACTTGACGGGCTGTTCTTGCTGCCTGCGGCTCAGACGAGGGATAAATCGGCTGTCACTCCCGATCAAATGAAAGAACTCATGGATAAGCTCAGGGAGGATCACGATTATATCTTGGTTGACTGTCCGGCTGGTATCGAGCAGGGTTTTAGAAACGCCATTGCGGGTGCCGACAGAGCGTTGATCGTAACTACGCCTGAAGTCGCCGCCGTCAGAGATGCCGATAGGATTATTGGTTTACTGGAATCTTCAGAGCTTCTAGATCCCGGGTTGATAGTCAACCGGATAAAGCCAAAGATGGTGGCCAAAGGCGATATGATGGATATATCGGATATAATGGACATCCTGGCAATAGATTTGATTGGCGTGGTCCCCGATGATGAATATATAGTAGTTTCGACCAACCGGGGGGAACCTGCAGCTCTTGTGCCTAATAACTCGAAGGCGGGCGAAGCTTTCAGGAATATCGCTCGTAGGATCAAAGGCGAAGATATACCATTTATGGACTTGTCTAACAATGAGACAGTGTGGGAGAAGATCCTGAGTTTTTTCAGAGCAAAGTAAGGGGGGATTGACTTGTTCGGTTTTTTTAAAAAAAAGGAAAAGTCCAAGGAAGTTGCACGGGACCGGCTTAAAGTAGTCTTGATGCAAGATAGATTGGCTATTGCCCCCCAAACCATGGAGCGGATGCAGGATGCTGTCATTGTAGCGATATCTCAATTCGTTGAGATCGATGAGAAAGGGCTCGAGTTCGAGTGGGAAGACACTGATAGGAATAAAGTCTTGGTGGCTAGCATACCTATTCGGTCCATAAAGAGGGGTGCGAGCGAGACTCGTGGCGCTGCCAAACGTTAGAATAGACCGAAAAGCGGTAAGACACATAGACTTTTGGTTGCTGGGCGCAATGATTGCCCTAGAGATACTATCTCTGCCTCTTATAGATAGCGCTACACACGGAGCGGATGGGCACTACTATCTCAAGCGCCAGCTGGTCATGATCGCGGTTTCTTCGGTGGCCCTAGTGGTAGGGACCTTTGTCGATTATCGTGACTTGATCCGTCTGTCTCCATGGCTATTTGGTGCCAATGTCGTTCTGCTTCTGTCGCTGCGTTTCATAGGTAAGACTGTAGGGGGTTCTACGCGTTGGATTCCTCTCGGGGTGTTTGATCTCCAACCTTCGGAGTTACAAAAGATTGTGACAATACTTTTCACAGCCAGGATGCTAAGGTCAAAAGAGACGTACCACGATTCCTGGTGGGATTTGCTTCCTATTTATGCATGGATGGTTGTACCGATTGTCCTGATACTGTGGCAACCGGACCTAGGAACAGCTATCTCGATTGCAGTTATCGGCACCGGTGTCATCTATTTTTCGGGCACCCCCGGCAAAGTGATCCTGAGCCTTGTCGCGTTGGGGATGGTAGCGGTGCTTATCGTGCTTGGACTTTACTGGTTCGCTGGTTTGCCACTTCCTATCGAGCAACACTGGGTTGATAGAATTGTGTCGGCTTTTAATCCCGAGAAAGATCCTTTGGGTCTAGGCTATCAGGTATTGCAGTCGAAGATTGCCATAGGTTCAGGCGGTCTTTGGGGGAAAGGCCTTGGTCAAGGCACTCAGAATAGGTTGGACTTCATCCCCGAACAACAGACCGATTTTATCTTTTCTGTAGTTGGCGAGGAACTGGGGTTTGTTGGCACGCTATGTGTGCTCAGTTTGTATGCGCTTATAGTCTATCGTTGCCTCATAGTCGCCGTTGGCTCCTTGGATAAGGAAGGGACGCTAGTTGCCGGAGGCGTGTTCACCATGTTTTTGTTTCAGGTTCTAGTAAATGTTGGGATGACAATGGGTATCATGCCCGTAACTGGAATTCCTCTTCCTTTTCTCAGTTACGGAGGGACCGCGTTGATCGTGAATGCTTTTTGTGTTGGATTGGTTCTAAACGTAAGCTGGAAGCGTCATAAGATTCTTTTCTGAGCGTTAGTTGGCAGTTTGTATCCAGGGCTGTATTTAAGCGAGGGGTTTCGGGTGAAAGAACTTGCAGTAGTAGTATCTGTACAGGATACCTCAGTTGTAGTTGAGGTTAAGAGAAAAGCTGCTTGTGAAGGTTGCGGACGTTGCGGAGGTAGGATTTCCTCGGGAGGAGATTCTCTCATTGTTGAAGCTAGGCCAGTAGGCCAGATGAAACCTGGGGACCTGGTACAATTAGAATTACCGGATTCTGATTATGTCAGATTATCTTTTTTGGTGTACGGACTACCACTTTTGTCTGCCGCTTTAGGTTATGGCATCGGATGGTCAATAGTCAGATTCTTTGGCGGCCCGCAAGTGTTTGAGTGGCTTTTAACTATCCTTGGCTTTGCCTTATCGTTCGTTTGGTTAAGGCGCTATGATAGACTGTCTACCCAATCTAAGAGGTATATGCCACTTGCAAGGCCCGTGGAAAGGTTCTAGATTAGACCTTACTGGCTTGCTTCTTTTGGCACAAGTCTAGGGCTTCCCGCACTCACCTTAGGCATGTATCCTTCTTCCGACAGAGCAGCTACGAGCGATTCATACGACTCTCTGTCCACTACCAGATAGCAAGGACCGACTTTCTTTTTGAGGTAGACCCTAATCTTAGGAGACATCATGAGCTCATCGGCAAGTTCATCAGAGTCACATTTGAGCAAGATGACATCTTCAAATTCTATGCGCCCATAAGATGTTCCCCAATGAGATATAGAGTACATGACGTTTTGAGGCAGAGGCGTCTTAGAATGTTTTGCCAGAAAGCGCTGAATTGTCTCCGGGGTATATCCGTGCAGCATTGCTTTATACACCGAGTTCTTTGTGAGTTTATACACCATCATCTGGTCTACTTTGGTGTTCTGGGCGAAGCTATCGATTGCCCAGAGAATTCTAGGTTCAATGGTGCACGGGACGAGTATCTCGAAGTTTGACTGCACATATATATACGTATCAAAGACTTCTTCCGGCCAATCCTGTGTTCCGAACAAGGCTCTTCCCACAGGGGTGACACGTATGATCGTTTCGCCTCTGCTCTGAGCTACTTCGAGTCCTCCTAGGTACTCCATCATAAGGATAAGGTTTCTCTCTACGCGGAGGCTCAACCCGTGTGACGAATGGTTTGTAGACAAGGTGTCCATTTCCTCAAGTAATTTGTCGACAGAGACAACCGAGTCTCTTGGAGAGTTCATTATTATCCAGTGCATTGTCTGAAGATCTGAATCTTGAGACACGAAGGTCTGCAACCAGTATTGGTAGAGGTCGATTCGCCATTTGGAATACGGTGCTTCAAGCCAGGAGGTGGCTTGGGAACCCAGTCTAAGAACGTCATTTCTCTCTTCACATAAGCTTTTCGACTTTGCGAAATACATGAGAAATGCGAGTCTAGGCGGATACCTCACCGGGAAGAAAGATTGCTCTATATCAGAGTCGGCTTCTTCTATCAAGACTGAAAGGTCGTTCTGGGCCTTTTTGAATATGGTGCCTGCTTGAGTCAGACGAACTTCATTCTTGCGCAAGTAGGATAGAAACAAGCAAACATGCCTCAAAGGCGCTGCATGATCAACTACGTGACGAGGATAGAATCGGGCAGGATCAGAGCCGATCTTGTCAAAGATCCTAGTGAGGAAGAAATCTGCCAGTATGTCTCTCAAATCCTGTGGTACGTAATACATTTGTCTATAGTCCTCGCGCTTCGAAAAAACAAGACCCCTGTTTATGAGAGCCTCTATGACTTTGAATCCATTTCGTCGCCACTTGCGCGACAGCTGATTCAGTTTTTGATGGCACTGTTCTACGACAACTCCGCTACCGCCTCCCGAAAGGGTTATGAGTCTTAGGGCTGTCATTTCTTCTTCGTCTAATCCGTTCATCGCTACCAAGACGTTTGCGGGTACAAGGAGATGTTCGGATACCGACGATGCAAGACTGGACGCGAATTTGCTCTTGTCACATCCAGTATTGTTTGGCAGGGCAATGCCATAGAAACTTGATATGGAAACAAGTCGTTCTATAGGGATATTCAAAAGCGCTTCTTCTAAGTTCATGGCAATTTTCCTTTCTCTAATTCTGACATGAACCGGTCCTGCTCCCAGATCGTGTATTTATAGCCTTGTTCAGTAAGGAAGAGCTGCCGCTTTTGTGAAAAGTCCTGGTCCTTGGTATTTCTGGTTACAAGGGAATAGAACAAAGCGCTTTCGCCTTGAGGCTTCGGTCTCAAGATCCTTCCCAGCCGTTGGGCTTCCTCCTGTCTGGAACCAAAGGTACCTGACACCTGTATTGCGACGCTTGCATCTGGAAGGTCAACAGCAAAATTTGCTACCTTGGACACAACCAATACCTTGATTTCTCCTGACTTAAATTTAGAGTATAGTTCTTCTCTGACGCTGTTAGGTGTCTGTCCATAGATCATCGGGGCGTCTAGGAGATTTGCTATGGTCTCTAACTGATCTATATATTGCCCCAATATCAGGATTTGGTCATCTTTGTGGTGCTCAACTATTCTTCTTACCAACTCGTACTTGGCAGGATTTGTAGCGGCAATCCTGTACCTATCCCGTTCACTCGCGGTATGATAGTCTAGACGATTCTCCTGGTCCAAATCTACCCGTACCTCATAGCACTTGGCTGCTGCGATCCAGTTTTGCGCTTCCAGCTCTTTCCAAGGTTTGTCGAATCTTTTTGGGCCTATGAGGCTGAAGACGTCATCTTCTCGGCCGTCTTCTCTAACCAGAGTAGCTGTCAAACCTAGCCTTCTTCTGGCTTGAAGGTCCGCAGTGATCCTAAACACAGGCGCCGGGAGAAGATGGACTTCATCATAGATTATAAGACCCCAGTTCTTCTCATTGAACAATGTAAAGTGGGGGAACTCCTCTTCAACTGTACCTCGCTTTTTGTACGTGAGTATTTGATAGGTAGTCACAGTAACCGGACCTACCTCTTTCCTTTCGCCGCTGTATTCTTTTACCATATCTTCGGTTAGTTCGGATTTGTCTAGAATTTCATTTATCCATTGCCTCAGCGCAACTACGTTGGTTGTGAGAATGAGCGTTTCGGCAGCAACTTTCTCCATAACCCCGAGTCCTACAATGGTTTTTCCAGCTCCGCATGGGAGGACAACAACGCCGCTTCCACCCCTTACGCTTCCTCCGGCCCAAAAAGCGTCTCTAGCCGCTTCTTGATAAGGTCTTAACGCAAAAGGTTCCCCGTTCAACGTCTTTTCTCTAAGTGGTACGTTTAGAGGATCGCCTACGACGTACCCCGCGAGGTCCTCGCATGGGTACCCCATCTTTACAAGTATCTGCTTAACCAATCCCCGGGAGTATGGTTTGATTATCACAGAATCCTTTCCCTTGACTTCTTGAATGTGAGGAGATAATCTCTCCGAACGACGTATTTCTTCCATTATGAATTCGTCGGATGATCTCAGGACAAAAGAATCGCCGTCTTTTGTAAGTTTGAGTATGCCAAACTTCGCCATTGTATCTCTTACATACACTTCGATGTTTTCAGGAACAGGATATCGCGAGTAACGGCGAAGGCCCTCGATTACTTCTTCGGGGGTAAACCCGCATGATGCAGCATTCCATAGAGACAGTACCGACAGCCGATATGTATGCACATATTCTGGGCTCTTGACAAGGTCGGAAAACCGCATGATGGTGTCTCTGGCGTTTTCATACTCCGAATTATCTACTTCTAGCAAAATACTGCCATCGCTTTGCACTATGGCAGGACGATCTTTTCCCAACGATATTCCTCCCGGCAGATACACATAATTTTGCTACTACATAGTTAGGTATCCTGTATTATATTCTACCTTGCATAATAACTTCCCTTCAAGCGCTTCCGAGACTTTTGGCTACAGAGGGAATGATACTGTATAATTTACTTGTTCGAAAGGACCATCAAACTATATGGCGGTGTTTTTGCTTTGGCTGAAATGAAATCTGATGATTTGCGGTATGCTCATGTTCTGGCGGGGTTGAATGATAGGCAGAAAGAAGCCGTAACGCATACGGAAGGCCCGCTTCTTATACTTGCAGGAGCAGGCAGTGGGAAAACTACAGTTCTTACAAGGCGAGTGGCATATTTGATATCTCGTGGTGTTGAGCCTTGGGCTATCTTAGCAATCACCTTTACGAACAAAGCTGCCAACGAGATGAAGTCTCGAATCGAATCAATGCTAGGGGCGAAAGCTCAGGGTATTTGGGCAATGACTTTTCATGCTATGTGTGCAAGGATATTGAGGATGGAATATCCTTCCATAGGAAAATCGGGTCGGTTTTCCATAATGGACGCACAAGATCAGGTAAGGATAATGAGGCAGGTTCTAAAAGATATGAACCTATCAGAGAAACAGTACCCGCCTTCCGGTATCTTAAAATCGGTTTCCTCGGCGAAAGACAGGCTATGGACACCCGATAAGTTGACCGCTGAAGCGTCCTCTTTCTATGAAACTAAGGTGGCTCAAGCGTATGAGTTGTATCAAAAAAGGCTTCACGAACTCAATGCTCTAGACTTTGATGATTTGATTATGCAGACCGTTTTCATGCTGAGGGATAATGAGACCATAAGAAAAAAATACCAAAGTAGATTCAAATATATTATGGTAGATGAATATCAAGACACGAATAGAGCTCAGTACGAGCTCGTAAGGGTGCTTGCGGCAGCGCACAAAAACCTTGCCGTTGTAGGAGATGACGATCAGAGCATATATAACTTCAGGGGTGCAGATCTAAGAAACATCTTAGAGTTTGAGAAAGACTATCCTTCTTGCAAGGTCGTGAAACTCGAGGAAAACTATCGTTCTACGCAAGTCATCTTAGACGGAGCGTATAACGTAGTGTCAAAGAACTTTTTCAGAAAAGAGAAGCGGTTGTGGACTTCCAAAAAAGGCGGTAACCCCATAGTTGTGTTCGGTGCTGCTGATCAATATGAAGAAGCCCACTTGGTTGCCCAAGAGGTGTTAGCGTTATCTAGCGTGAAACCACTGAATTCCATAGCCATCTTGTACCGCACCCATGCTCAATCGAAGAATTTCGAAGATGCTTTCATGCGTGCCGGCATTCCTTACAACATAGTCGGTGGGCTGCGCTTTTATGAAAGAAAGGAAGTAAAGGATGCCTTAAGCTATTTGCGGCTAATAGCATATCCTCTAGACTATGTTGCCTTGGAGCGCGTGAGTAACGCACCTCCTAGAGGGCTTGGCCCTGCAAGTCTTAGGAAGATAATCGCTTATGCAGAGATGAACAAGTTAAGCATAATAGAAGCCCTATGTGAGGCCGCTTCGATCCCCGGGTTGAACAAGGTGGCCAGAGAGGGAGCTGAGGCATTGGGCACGGTTCTTAAGGAAGTCTCTGAGACAAAGGATATGCCCATCCATATGGCAATGGCTCACATCCTAGATGGTTCAGGCTACAAGAAATGGCTTCAGGCTGAGGACACGAAAGAGAGCGAGGGCAGGTTGGAGAACCTCGAAGAACTCCTGGTGTCTATGAGGTTGGCATCTCTGCGGGGTCAGACGATATATGATTACCTCGAAGACCAAGCTCTTGCCAGTGACCAAGACATGTATGACGAAACGCAAGATGCTTGCGTTATGATGACCCTTCATGCGGCCAAGGGTCTTGAATTCGATGTGGTGTTCCTTGTAGGGATGGAGGAGGGCATTCTTCCACACGTAAGATCAATAGGAGATGAAAACCAGGTGGAAGAAGAACGGCGGTTGTGTTATGTAGGCATGACAAGAGCGAAAGAGTTATTGTACCTGACTTTTGCAGCTCAGAGAGAAACCTATATTGGAACGACTTCTGCAGGTATTTCAAGGTTTCTATGCGAAATCCCTGAGAACTTGCTGGAGGTAAAGTTCTGGAACGCTTCCTAGGAGGAATAGCATGACTGATACAGGACATGCGGAGTCAAAGGAGAATGTGCTAAAACGCATTGAGGAATTGAGGGCGCTAATTCATGAGCATAACTACCGCTACTACGTTCTAGATGCCCCAACCATAACCGATGCGGAGTATGACAGGTTGTTCCAAGAGTTGAAAGAACTCGAGAGACTTTATCCGGAGTTGGTTACGCCTGACTCCCCTACTCAACGGGTAGGGGGACAAGTTCTATCGGTTTTTCGCTCGGTACCTCATAGCGGCCCCGTCCTTAGTTTATCTAATGCTTTTACCGAAGGAGAAATAAGAGAATTCGATAGAAGAGTTAAACAACTCGGAGGGGTAGAAAGAGTTGACTATGTAGTAGAACCCAAGATCGATGGGCTCTCGGTGATTCTTAGGTACGAGACTGGGATTTTAACGCTTGGACTCACAAGAGGCGACGGACTCTTGGGCGAAGATGTGACCGCAAACGTAAGGACCATAAAGGCTATACCGCTTAGACTACGTAAGAACACAAGGCCCACTCCTCAGTACATTGAAGTCAGAGGAGAGGTTTTTTTGCCAAAAGAGGACTTCAAGAGGCTAAACCAGGAAAGAGAGGAGGAAGGCCTTCCTACTTTTGCAAACCCGCGCAATGCTGCAGCAGGCTCTCTCAGGCAGCTCGATCCGGCGATTACTGCGTCGAGACCGCTACGAGCCCTTTTTTATGAGATTAGGGATGTTCGAGGAGATGACTGGGATTTGCCTCGATACCAGGTTGAATGCATGGCGACATTGAGAGATCTTGGGTTCCCTGTGGCATCTTTCGATCACTGCGAAAGCATTGATGAAGTCATAGAGTTGTTGCCCGTATGGGAATCAAAGAGGCATTCTCTTTCATATGACATAGACGGAGTTGTCATAAAAGTCAATGATCTGGAACTTGGCCGCTCGTTAGGGGCTACCGGACATTCACCTAGGTCTCAGATAGCGTTCAAGTTTCCGCCTGAGCAGGTTGAGACCAAGGTAAAAGATATAGTGGTTCAGGTAGGAAGGACAGGGATAGTAACACCCGTTGCGATTTTGGAGCCTGTAAAAGTATCCGGTTCGACAGTCTCAAGAGCAACCCTCCACAACGAAGACTTCATTAGAGAGAAAGACATAAGGATTGGTGATACGGTTTTACTTCAAAAAGCGGGCGAAGTAATCCCGGAGATAGTCAGGGTTATTGAAGAAAAAAGAACAGGTTCCGAGATAGAGTTTTCCATGCCAGATAGATGCCCGGCATGCGGTGAAGTCTTAATCAAGCTTCCGGGAGAAGTTGCGTACAGGTGTACCAATATGGCGTGCCCTGCCCAGATTAGAGAAAGGCTTACCCATTTTGCGTCTCGGGATGCTATGGATATCCGCGGGCTTGGGCCTGCACTTGTTGAATCGCTCCTCGAGTCGGGCCTGGTAAAGGATCCTGGCGATCTTTATTTCTTAAAGGCAGATGATATAGCGAATCTACCTAGGATGGGTAGAAAGTCTGCAGAAAACCTGATTAGAAGCATAGAGGCTTCGAAGGAAAGAAGTTTGGATCGTCTCATCTTTGCGCTGGGGATAAGACATGTAGGCAAGCAGACTGCTAGACTTCTTGCAGAAAGGTTTCGAACCCTCGACGAGTTTATGAATGCAAAAGAAGACGAACTTACCACCATCCCTGAAATAGGGCCAGAGACCGCTAAGTCAATAACCCTTGTTATGAACACCGAGTCAATGAAAGAGGTTGTGGACAAGCTTAAGAAGGCGGGGGTCAAAGCGGCGCTGGCGGAAGAGAACCCTGAATTTGCGCGAGGAGGGATCCTTAGCGGGAAGACCTTCGTCATAACAGGCACTCTGAAAGCCATGCCGCGACACCAAGTCGAAGAACTGATTGTTTCTTTGGGTGGACGCATATCTTCCTCGGTATCTAAGGGTACATATGCCCTTATTGTCGGGGATTCTCCGGGTTCAAAACTGGATAAGGCAAGAGCCTTGGGTGTTCGCATAATAACGGAAGATGAATTCTTTGAAATGATAGAAGGGGTGCAATAAAGGAAATGGAACTTGACATAACGCGGCTCGCACATGATGCAGGGATTACGTTGCCGGAAGAATACAAAGACGATCTGGCTAACGATCTCACTTCGCTTTTAGAACATATGAAACACTTGTTAAAGGTTGACCTAGAAGGTTATGAGCCTACCTTTAGCATGGTAGAATCGCAGCAGCTCAGGTTGTTTGATGATGTGGTGGAGCAGACCTTGAGTTCGGAAGTTTTGTTCGAGACAGCTCCTTCAGTTGACGAAAGATATTTTAAGGTTCCTAGAGAATCCCAGGGGTCCTGACAAGGAAGGTGGCTTGGAGCATGAAATTGTGGGAAATGACGGCCAAAGAGATATTGGCACATGTGCTGGCGCGAGATGTCTCTTCGGATCAGGTTCTTGATAGTTTTCTGGATAGAATATCCGAAGCTGAACCGCAGTTGAACGCTTTTATAGACGTTTTAGAGCCCAGTGCGAGGCTCTGCGCCTCGAGAGTTGACAAGAAGTTGGAGAAAGGAGAGAATCCTGGCTTACTTGCAGGTCTGCCTGTTGCCATCAAAGACAACATATGTGTGAAGGGGGCTCCATGCACCTGTGCGTCAAAGATGTTAGAAAACTGGATTGCCCCATACGATGCCACCTGTGTGAGTAAACTTGTAGAACAGGGAGCCATTATCATCGGCAAAACGAATCTTGACGAGTTTGCAATGGGTTCTTCCACTGAGACGTCGGCGTTTGGCATCACTAAGAACCCTTGGGATACGGAGCGAGTGCCGGGTGGATCTAGCGGAGGTTCGGCAGCTGCTGTTTCATCGGGCATGGCTCCTATCGCTTTGGGCACAGATACCGGAGGGTCGATTCGTCAACCTGCAAGTTTTACGGGCGTGTGCGGGTTGAAGCCGACCTATGGATTAGTATCAAGGTACGGTGTGACGGCATTCGCATCTTCGCTCGATGCTGTAGGGCCCATAGGAGAGACGGTTTGGGATTGCGCCTTGGTTTTAGATGCCATTTCTGGTTTTGACGATATGGATCCAACTTCATCAGCGAGACCGGGACGATCTTATCGCGCAAACCTAGATAAAGAAGTGAAAGGGCTCAAAGTCGGGATTGCCCAGGAATTTCTGGAAGGTGTTGAGCCCGACGTACTGGAGTGTTTTGAATCAAAAGTGGCGTGTTTGGAAGACCTTGGCATTGAGGTACAAGTTCTGACGCTTCCCTCTCTATCTTATGCAATAGACATTTATTACATTATAGCTTCTGCGGAGGCTTCTTCCAATTTGGCGCGATTTGACGGAGTGAGGTTTGGAAGAAGGGCCGAGGCAGAAACACTAGATGAACTGTACGGATTATCACGGGGCACAGGGTTTGGCGAAGAGGTCATAAGGCGGATCATGATTGGCACATATGCTTTGAGCGCGGGAAACAAAGAGAAATACTATGTACGGGCTGCTAAGGCTCGCACTATGCTTATTGAGGATTTCAAGAAGAGTTTTGGAAAAGTAGACCTTATCATCTCGCCTGCCACACCATATGTTGCCTTCAAGGTAGGCGAGAAGATTGAAGATTCTCTTGCCATGTACACCGGGGATCTCATAACCGTGCCGGTTAACCTTGCCGGATTATGTGCGCTTTCGATGCCGATAGGGTTTTCTCATGCTCATGGTAAGATGCTTCCCTGCGGGTTACAGATAATCGGTAAGCCTTACGATGAACACACAGTACTCCGGCTTGGATATGCTTTGGAGCAAGCGATGGGTGATGAAATACGCTCGAAACGGGTGACTATGCGACAGAGTTTGAAGCCTGTCAGGGAGGTTGAACTTGTTGACTGAGGTGCTAGATGACACATACGAGATGATGGTTGGGTTGGAAGTTCACGTGGAATTGGCTACGCAGACCAAGATGTTTTGTAGGTGCTCGTCTAGATTTGGCGACCCTCCAAACACGAATATTTGCCCTATCTGCATGGGGCTGCCCGGCACCCTTCCTCAAGCAAACATGGAAGCGGTAAGACTTGCGGTAAGAGCTGCGCTCGCCCTGAATTGTTCTTTAAACCTCACAAGTAGATTTGATAGAAAGCACTACTTCTATCCGGATCTTCCGAAAGGCTATCAAATATCGCAGTTCTACATACCGCTTGCACAGGCCGGTTACATAGAGATAGATAACCCGCGCAAGAAGATAAGGATAAACAGGGTCCATATCGAGGAGGATGCGGGGAAGTCTATTCACGCCGGTGACGAGATAACCACGGCCTCGTATTCTCTTCTCGATTTCAATAGATCAGGTGTGCCCCTGATTGAAATCGTCTCTGAGCCGGACATAGCCTCACCCGATGAGGCAAGGCAATACCTTGAAAAACTTCAACGCACGTTGGCTTTTTCCGCAGTATCTGACGTGAAGATGGAAGAAGGTTCTATGCGTGTAGACTGCAACATTTCTGTAAGGCCGAAAGGCGCAGAGGCCAAGGGAACTCCGTGTGAGATGAAGAACCTGAGTTCCTTTAGAGCTGTAACTAGGGCTTTGGCTTATGAGTTTGAGCGACAAAAAGAGATCTTGGCACACGGCGGAAAAATACAGCGGCAGACCAGGCACTGGGATGAAGTCCAGGAAGTTACGAAGCTTTTGCGGTTGAAGCAAACTAGCGACGACTACAGGTATTTTCCTGATCCCGATCTGCCACCTTTACAGTTGAGTCAGGATTTTGTCGATGAGGTGCGCCGGAGCATGCCGCGATTGCCGGAGGAGATAATTGCTTACTATACCGAAGATTTGGGGTTGCCAAGATATGACGCAGAGGTGCTAACGCTCGATCCGGCAATTTCTGCGTTTTTCGAAGAATGCGTATCTCTTGGGGGAGAGCCCAAAACGGTATCTAACTGGATAATGGTAGAATTGCTTGGCTATATGAGGAATAAGGGATTATCTTATGATAGCATTCCCGTAAGTCCGCAGTATTTTGTATCCATGCTAGACCTCATAAAAGAGGGAGTAATAAGTGGGAAGATAGGGAAAGATGTGCTTATCACCATGATTGAGACTGGTAAGGAACCCAAGATAATAGTCGAGGAACGTGGGCTACAACAAATCTCAGACGAAGAGAGTCTATCTAGGATAGTGGACGAAATCATATCAAACAACCAGTCGGTTGTAGAAGAGATAAAAGCTGGCAAAGAGAAGGCACTAGGGTTTTTGGTCGGTCAAGTTATGAAGGTCACGAAAGGAAAAGCAAATCCTGGGAAAGTCAACGAGCTTCTTAGGCAGAAACTTTCTGAATGACTGTATGCTTTGAGTTTGGCGGGGAGGAACGATTAGTGGCAGGCGATGCTGAAGAGAATATGGGCAGTGCGTGTGCTGAGATTGCTGCGGCGCTAGAAGACTCGCAAGTATTTTTGTCTGAGCCGATGAAGAACCATACTTCGTTTCGCATTGGGGGACCTTGTGATCTTCTTGTTGTCCCGAGGACTAAAGATGACGTGATAAAAGCATGGTCGATGTGCAGGAGCCTTGGCGTACCTTGCTATGTTGCCGGAAATTGCACCAATTTACTGGTGAAAGATGGTGGATTGAGAGGGTGCATGATCAAATTATCGCCGGGATTTAGCGGGATAATGAAGGGCGACGGCAATAGGCTCAAGGTGTGGGCAGGAAGTCTCCTCGGGCAAGTAGTAGAAGCAAGCGCGACTCTGGGACTCTCGGGTTTGGAATTTGCCGCGGGTATTCCCGGAAGTATGGGCGGAGCAGTTACGATGAACGCAGGTGCCTATGGGAGCGATATAAGCGCGTTGGTCACCAGAGTTCAGGTTGCCTCCTTGGATGGTAGCATCGATTTCATGAGTGCCAGCTCCCTTGATTTTTCATATAGGCACTCTTATTTCTCCAATAGGGATGATTTGCTCATACTCTCTGCCGAACTGGCTCTGGTCAAGGGAGATACTGCTCAGATACGCCAAACTATTTCCAAGCACCTGGAGGATAGGCGAGACAAGCAGCCATTGGATCTTCCGTCTGCAGGCAGCGTGTTTAAAAGACCTGATGGGAAATTTGTTGGTCAGATGATTGAAATGTTGGGATTAAAAGGGGTTTCATGTGGCGGAGCGATGGTTTCGCCCAAACATGCAGGGTTTATTGTAAACACCGGTAATGCTACGGCAAGAGATGTGCTTACGCTAATGGGGTTGATCCAGAAAAAGGTGTATGAGGAATTCGGGGTAATGCTGGAGCCTGAGATCGTAGTGATAGGAGAAGACTGATCGATATATGGATGGGTGCATAGTCAAAATCGAAAGCCTTAACCATAGAGGCGAGGGTGTAGGAAAGGTCGTCTCAGGTCCTTATGAGGGGCTCACTGTTTTTGTTCCGAGGACAGTCCCAGGCGATGTAGTTCACGCTTCCTTTGTCGAAAAGAAGAAGAGTTTTGCTCGTGCAGAGGTGAAAAAGATATTGGAGCGGGGTAAAGGCCGCGTTACAGAGGCGTGCCCTGTGGCTTCAAGGTGCGGAGGATGTTCTTGGCAGCATATCGACTACGCTATCCAACTTGAATGGAAAACTAAGATGGTTGAAGAAGCGTTTCATAGGATTGCAAGGATACATGATTGCGTAGTCTATCCGTGCCTCCCTTCAGAAAAAACCCTAGAATACAGGAATAAAGTGGAGGTGCCTGTTGCTTACAAAGATGGGCAAGTTGTAGCTGGGTTTTATGAAACCTACACCCACAACATAGTTCCTTCGGAAGATTGTCCTGTTGAACATTTAGCAGTTCGCGATATGATAAGACGTCTTTTGGAGCAGGTTAGGAAGCGTAGGTACAAAATATACGATGAAAAGACGCGCAGAGGATCTGTTCGTCATCTAGTTGCAAGAGTTGCTCCCGGTACAGATGAGGTAATGGCGGTTCTAGTTTCAACTACTCGCAAACTTCCTGGTCTAGAGGTTATGGCGTCCGAGCTTATTGAGTCTGTAAATAACCTCAAGAGCGTGATTTTGAATATAAACGATAGAGTGACAAATATAGTACTTGGTGATAGAGATTATCTTTTGGCAGGTAGACCCTATATCCGGGATGTACTGGGTTTCGGGGATCCAGAAGAGGGAGGATTGGGCCGCCTTTCTTTTCGAATTTCGCCTCAGTCTTTTTACCAAGTGAATTCATACCAAGCCTCGAATCTGTATGCTACGGCTCTTTCGTGGGCTGAATTGAAGCCTGATGATGTTGTTTATGACATATACAGCGGGATTGGGACCATATCACTATTTGCCGCCCTCAGATCTTCTTTTGTCATTGGCATCGAAGAGGTAGAACCTGCAGTTAAGGATGCATATAAAAATGCCAAAGATAACCGCATCGAGAACGTAACCTTTGAAGTGGGTAAAGCGGCGAGGGTTATGCCCGGAGTCTTAGCCAAGTATCCCAAACCCGACGTGGTAATCATGGACCCGCCGCGGGGAGGTGCTGAAAGAGAGACGTTGGCCGCCGTATCGGATGCCGAACCCAGAAGCATAGTGTATGTGTCATGCAACCCGGCTACTTTGGCTAGAGACCTTGCTTTTCTAAAAGAAAAGGGTTGGAAAGCTGTTAGGTGCCAGCCTTTTGATATGTTCCCCATGACCAGCCATGTTGAGACGGTAGTATTGATGTCAAGACTGTAAGCCTAGATTTTACTGGGTTTGCGGGATTACATCTAAGTTATCTACTCGACCTAAGGAGGTAAAATGAGTACATGGTAACATGTCGATGGTATATTTTTATGCGAAAAATAAGCCTGAAATTAGATAGGGTTGAGTTGATAGTTTAGATAACGGGCATTTTTCATAGGGTTGAGGAGACAGGATGGATATATCATCCAATACGTGTTATCGGTATTTTTAGTTTCTATATGTGGCTTTCCATAAAAAAATAAAAAACCTCTTACGAAATGGGATTATCGCTCTACATGGAAAATCAATACCGCAATTTATCAATAGATAGGTATATCCTGCAAATAATATTGCGATCACAATAAAAAATACTGAAATTGCATAATAGTAAGTGTATGCTATAAATATAGGACGATGGAGGTGAAATACGTGCCGGTAAGCTACAAAAAGCTGTGGAAACTGTTGATCGATAAAGACATGAAGAAAAAAGACCTTTGTAAAGCAGCAGGCATAAGTTCATCGTCTATAGTTAAGCTCAGCAAAAATGAGAATGTGACTACCGGAGTACTGGTCAAGATTTGCAAGGCGCTTAACTGTGATATCGGAGATATCATGGAAATTGTTGATGGGCCGGATGAACAGCGCGACTACAGGTAAGATAGCGTGACTAGAATAGAAAGAGAGTGGGGTTTGCTTGGGTACGTTAATAAAGAGTTCTCAATTCAGTAAAAAAATGCTTGAGA
>Ga0116190_1001149_pt1 | contig 23917 bp, 16 predicted proteins | sample AD_JPNTR4_MetaG_FD_89808 | JGI IMG/M metagenome (GOLD analysis project Ga0116190, IMG submission 89808) | Active sludge microbial communities of municipal wastewater-treating anaerobic digesters from Japan - AD_JPNTR4_MetaG | ecosystem: Engineered > Bioreactor > Anaerobic > Digestate | place...
CTATATCGGGATTTTTAATCTTTTGTATATCAAAGGAAGCAACTTCTATTATTATTTTTGATATAGGCAAAATTTCGTGTATCTTACTTATTATTTTTAAATGTGTTTGTATTTTATTTTCAACAGAAGGTGCTAACCAACCTTTATTTTTACTATAAACACGATTTAAAAATCTGGGTTTTCTATACCTTAATCTATTCCTTCTTGTACGTCTGAATTCTCTACGTGTAGATAGTAAGTCTACAATATCGTTTCTCAATTCTACTTCTGCTGAAAATAATTCTTGTTTGTCTGTGGTTGCAGACAATCCTATTATTTTACTTCCAGCATCTACACCTAATGTTATATCCTGCTTGGTTTCACCAGTTGCGTATAATAATTGAATTGTAAATGGTTCTCTTTTTACTACTTTAGCTTTACCTTGTTTTAAAAGTTTTCTTGCTTTACAAGGCGTTGTTGGCATTAATGGTTCTTTTCTTTGATTAATGACATATACTCTCAAGTTATGTCCTCCTTTCTGGAGTTAGTACCCTTAGACAATATTACCTATACTTTTTACACTTAACTCACTGTTCCTACCCATCAGAACTGTTTAAAGTTAAGCAACAGAGCTACGAACTAGGGTAAACATTCGTAGGTGTTATGATATAGGTAACGTAGCTTTCGCTTAGTCTAGTCAATAAAGGCTTTTGCAAGCCCGCCACTTTAGTGGTGGGTTATTGACTCCACTGCCTTGGATATCTTCTATCTTCAAATATTAAACCGCCTTCAAGGTTAGGTCTCCACACTCTAGGTTGTAATATATAAGCAATACTATTTATACTTGATCTCACTATAGCTGCTTGGTTTCCTAATAAATCTAAGTAAGCACTTACAGTTGCCCTTGATACTAAATCTACTTGGTCAAACTGCCTTATCTTACCTCTTGAATCAATTTGGAAGAACTTAGTCAAGAAAGCTTTACTTTCAGCATCTTCTCCACCGTATATGTCCGACCTTGAGTAAAGATCATTTACCTTCTGTATATACCCACGACCTAAATTGATAAAGTTCGTAACGTCTGACTTAGAAGGTATTTCCTCAACTCCGACAACTATTGCTTTAGATAGTAAATCTACTGTCTTACCTATAATGGTTTTGTTTTGTATGTCAAAAACTTCCCCTTCTATAACTGCAAATGACGGTAACGAGTGTCCGGATGAGATATTTGCTCTACTCAATAAATTATGGATCTTTTGTATGTCTGCTTTACCTAACTGTATATTGTTAAGTATAACTGCTCGTGAAGTTATGTCAGCTATTTCCAAACTCCTAATCATAGATTTTGATACAATATCTCTAAGGTGTGTAATTCTCATTATAGATTCTAAATACTTCTTAATAATCCCTGCACGACCTTTAATAGCTTTAGAATCACTTTCTGGATTAATATACGACTTAGATGTTAAGAATGTAGCACTTACAACAGTACCCCCACCAGTTAAGCTTGCATTAGGTATAAAAGCCTTACCTGATAACTGTTTACGACTACGAACTGTACCCTTATTCTCCCCGTAAATGCTTAGTACAATATTTGCCCTTGAAGCCACTTGAGCATTAACTAAAGATGCTTTAGACTTCAAGTTTTCTCTTCTATCTATATAAGCTTTCCCTAATTTCAACAACCTTTTTGTAACTAACGCAGCTCCTTTATAGTCTTTATTTTCTAGCTTTCTTATTATGGCTTTATTGTACATATCTATTTTATCAACATAACCCCACCAATTAGGGTCTGAGTACTGGACAATAATTTTAGCGCCTGCACCAGACTCCCTAGCGTTAAAAATAACAAACCCTTCAGACTTTATCGCTAAGGATAGTTTTGTCTTACCTTCTTGCATCTTCTGCAAAATTAAATCTTTGATATCTTCAACAATAGTTTTAACATTAGAATCGACTTCTATATCTAATAAAGGCTCACTTGATAGCTGCATTTTGTGTTGCCAAACTATATAATTTTCAAACCAATCATCTTTACACTCATAAACCTTTACCCTACCACTAGTCCCCAATTCTTTTTGGATAGTAAAATAAATATTACGCAAAGATTTATCGGTTAAGCTATATAAATTACTTAAATCAAACCCAAGATAGGTAATATACTCCCCGTCATAATCAAGCCCTGATAGTAACGTATGCCTATTTCCGTAGTTCATTGTTGGGTAACTTTGTCTAGTAAATGCGTCTTTTTCAACCTCAATAATATGATCTGTAAGAGGTGGTTGAATTACATTAGTGATTATATCTAAGATATTATTATAGTTAACAATTGCCTTACCAACAAATAAAGAGGCATATTTTATAGCTGCTTCAGATGATAGCCCTAAATTCAATTCAATTATTTTAGCGTAAGAAAGCATGTCATTAGTTGCTGAAATATAAGCCTTATTATAAGACTCCATACTACTAATGACATAGGGTACATTATATATTACATCTAACTCATTTACAGGATTTATAACAGCCCTACTAAGTAACATTATATTTCCCGCCCCACTAACGTAATTTGAAATATTGCATCTCCACTAGTTACTGTGGACGCTAAAATCCTCAAATAAACTACTTGCTTTTGTCCAGATGATAAATTAAATATCAAAGGATATTCTGGAACAAACTCATCAGTGAGACTAAAAGAAACCCTAGTTTTATCTGAAGGTCTAAGCGCATCAGGTAATAACCCAAAAGAATCACTTTCATCTGCTAAAATATTATTCTTTATAGCCCTTAATATTACTTGAAAGTCTTTATTTTCATGAGTATTTATAACCTCAAAAGCGAATGTTTGAGAAAACCCACCACCTACAACCGTACCCAAATTCAGCGGTTTAATTTTTATATTATCGGCTGTAGTATAGAAGTCATAATCCACATCAACACTATCAAACGCCAGCCCCTCTACTAACTTAAGTACATATTGCTCATCTAACTCATCCCATTCATTTATATACCCAAACGGTGGAGTTATTACAGATACAACATTTGAAAACAAATAAGTTACCCAAGCAAACAAACCACCAAATATCCCAATATGCGATCTAGAACCATCTGGATTTAAAATAGTAGGATCACCACTCCTATACAAATCTGAAGATTCCGTAGGTTGTAATAAATCACTTTCAGTAATACTCCTAACTATACAGTAACTCTTTGTACCGGCAGTAGGTAACTTATCAAATAAACAATTTTTATACAACGGACTACCACTATAATCAAAAACACTATTCTTGTTACTTTTAAAAATACAATTCTCTATTACAGGAGTATTTGCTGGAGCGCCATTATAATAGTTATAGGACCAAGCTACTGATGAAGGATTTTCAAAATAGATATTTTTAATCTTCCCATTACACCTTAAAAACAGCGCTCTACTGTATTCTGCTGATTTATTTGGTGGGTAGTAACGCATTGTTAAATTTGTTATTACTGAATTCGAATTTTCCAAACAAATTAACACATTATCCCTTTTAACCCCATCAGACCCATAAAATTCGAGAATAGTTTTACTACCCTCACCAGCTATAGTTATTGATTTATTGAAATCATAAATACCACCATCTTGATAACCTACATCTATTATAATAGGATTTAATCTATAGACTCCACTTCTTATAAATATACAATCATTATTTGCAGATTCTTGTAAAGCCTTATCTACTGTCTTGTAAGGGCTGTTATCAGAACCGTCTCCTAAAATGTTATCCCCCGAATTTATATCTACATAAATTATCCTATTAAATTCTAGAGGAATATCGTTTATAAATAAAGTTTCCAAATATATCACCTTACCCGCAACTTATAATAATAGGATTTATCATGCTGTACTTGTGTATCGATATAAAACTCAGATTGCAAATTAACATTAAATGATTTAACATTTAGAGAAAAATCACTATTTTCGGACCTAAATAATTTAACGTCTTTAACAGAAGAAGCGTCGGCATATATAGGCTTCCATCTTATCTCCACCTTATTAGCATACACTTTTAGTGGTTGGATGAGCTCGGTAAGAACTACAACAACTTCAAAGTTTTCATAATTATAAAACAAACTACTTGGGGTATCTGTATAAATTAATTGAATTTTATTTTTTCCAACCTTCAAACTCGATATTGAAATAGTAACATCTAATACTGCTGATACATTGGAAGTAACCCAATCTAAAAAAATCTCATCGTTTACTAAGATCTTGTAAGCAACACTCCCACCATCGGCATTAACTAAACTACCTGTAATTTTTACAGGTGTGTTATATGTTTCTTCTGGGTTAATTACCACATCCGAATCAATACTAAACAACCAACCAGCAGATTCTATATCAAAAGGTAAATATCCTTGATCTAATAAATAAGACCACTCAGTAGGGTTTGAACTAACCATATCAAACCTAGCTGCCCCAAAATTAGCCTCATAAGTAGCAGTCCCAGCAGACGAACCTCTAGCTACTGCTATATAAACCTCATCCCCTACCAAACTCGATGGGGTATAGGGAATAGTGCCTATTTTTACACTATTCTTATAAAACGCTATAGTATCGTTATCCAGATCTATGGCAATACCTATTATATCCCCAATAGTAAAGGTTGGATATCCCGGCGTATAAGTAGAATATGATCTATAAACTGAACCATTAATATGATAATATATAATGTCTACATTAGATCCCCAAGCTACTACACCCTCACCACCAATACCTATAAAATAATAACTTCCGTCTATAGGTGTAACTTCACAATACCATTTCCCTGACTTCCTTCCCTTACTAGATCTAGTACCTGCTATCCCAGTAGTTGTAACCGTTGTACTTGAAGTACCTTGCCACACTATCGCCATTTAAACCACTCCCATAAACTGATTTAGTGCATAAACATTACCTGCTACAAGACTAATAAAAGGATTCAATTCTCTCTTCCCGCACACGGTTGTATACAACTTGCTTTGGACTGTTTTACTTGATTTAACTTTACCAAGTACATATGATTGCCATTTAATTAAGTCGTATACAACCTCGTACAAAACGTCAAACTGAACATCTCTATATTTGAAACTATTCTCTAAAATAATACGGTACTTTGATATACCATCTACAAACTTTACTGGCGAATTACCATTCATATAAATATCATTAACTCCATCCACCAAAACTTGAAACTTAGGCAAGGACCCGCAAAAAGGAACATCTACACCATCAACAATAACCCCAGCGTAGAAGGTTCTACCACAAACATTAACTATACCATCCTTATCAAACTGCATATAGAAAAAATCATCTTCCCTTTTCAAAATCAGGTTATCAATAAAGTCAAAGGACTCGTCATCTAATTTAAAAGTACCTGACTCCTTATCAAATACAAAACTAAACCTTTCTCCGCCCTTTAATGTTTGTAGCTTCTGTAAATCTAGGTTATTAAATTTCAACTTACCACTATCGCAATTTAAACCAAGATTGAAATCTCCAGTACCTTCAGTAACCCTAAACCACTTTAATCCTTCTGGCTTTAAATCTTTAGAGCTTGTAACTACGCCCTTATCCCACTGCCTAACTACTGTACCATCTTCATACTTTGCTACCCATTGCAAAAGTACCACCTCCTATATGTATAGGGGCTCGCGCCCCTATTTATATATACGAAACAAACTATTAAAATTACACTCCGTATGAATAAGATACTCTTGTTATCCACTCAATCAACCCCGCAGGAGCAGAAGGTTTAACTGCCAACCTCATTTTAATCCTAGCATAGTTTGCTGTATTGGTGGTAGTACCATCATTTGTACCTCCACTCAATACTCCTTTTGCCCCATTGGCTGCAACTACAGGAGCCCTATCATCTCCAGCTACTGTTCTCCACACATTCTGTTGCCATGTTGTATTAGTTGGATCGTAATTCCCCCACTGATCCAACACAGCGTCATAAAATATTACTTGAAAATCGGCTTGTCTATTTGCAGCTAAAGTATCCGCAACTATACCAGTCGGAAGGTAGGATAGGTTATCATCTATCTCTCCTGCAATACTGTCCCTTACTAGAGATAGTGTTGTGATTGTAACATTCGTCATATCATCTCTAGCTATTGATTGAGCATTATCATTATCTCCCCCGCTAGTTTTCCGGTTATTCCATATTTCAAAAGTACAAGGTCTTGAAGGATCAGGATCTGGATCCGTGAGGGGTTTTCCATCTGGGAAACTTTTAGAACCCGCATCTATATGTCCAGCATCAAAAAGTGTAGCTATTGTACCATCTAGATTATACCATCTTGGTAATGGTGATTCTGCCATGTTCTATCATCCTTTCAAAATTAAATATATTTTTATTGTAAACTCAGTATCTGCTCCTTGGTTTTGTAAACTACAGTATACTTGATTATGTCCTGTTTCATCAATGAAGGGTATATCCATTATATCCCACAATACAGTAGTTACTTTTCCAGAAGCATACACATACTCTCCATCGTCCTCTGGTGGTCTAGAGTAAACATTAAAGTAAAAATCTCCTGTATCATAATTACCTAGAACCTTTATACCTTTAATGATTCCTTTATAAGCCAGTGGGAAATAAAAATATTTTGTAGAACCTTCCTCAACAAAAACAGTACTTGAATACATAATTAAACCATTTGTATCAATTACACCATCGCCCATCCAACGTAGAGCCATTATACCACCTCCAGAAAGAACCTACATAACGTGTTCTTATAATCAAAACTACCATCAACCACCAGAGGTCTACTCACATGGACCCAAAAGAAAGTACTTTGTCCGGGATACATGCTCAAACTTAAATCTTTCCTAAAATCACTACTACCATCAAAAGCAAGATATACCCAATCTCTAAATTCACTATAATCAGATACCTTTATAGTAACATTAAGACTGCTATCCCCTTCGTTTTTAATATAGTACTTTTCTTCAAGGATTCCTTCGTTCAAGTTACCTAAATGGGTACTTCCTACAGTAGATAATCTCGTATTATCTGTTTTATAAATGCTTGCATTAGGAGATACTACATAAACGTCCCCTCCCCAAACATCTGATACAATCTGGTCCACAATAATGTCACCGGATAAACTTCTAATAACTATCCTTCCAGAGAAAGGGTAGCATGGAAAAGTTATATCAACAGTTTCATTAGTTATATACGTAGTAGACTTTAAATCGTCATCCATATAAACATAAACAACCCATTCTGGTATTACAGACATTAAAGTAACAGAGTCTTTTTTATACAATTTGATATTTTCTATTTTATAGTCACCTATAGACGTAACACCAATCTTTTCACAGTTAGGGAACAAAACAGCTCCAGCACTAAACCATTCAGTGCCATCATAAGATCCGTATCCATGATAAACATCGCCGTTCTTAACTAACCTAACATGTGTTACCTCATCATCTCCAGCATCGTACTCAAATAACTCTCTCTTATCAGAGCCTCTTAGTAGCCTTATACCTCCTATATTATTTGAAGTTGGTATGAAACTATTCTCCACCTCAAAAACAAGAATATCATAGAGGAAAGCATAGGTATCTATGCTTCCTCCTTTCAAAACACCATCCACCAAAGACTCTGAATTATCTTCGAGAGGTTGCCTAACACTTCCTGTGCTGAAGTCCTCTAATAAAATATACCCCTCTTCGATTTTCTTGAGTATTTTCACAATACCACCTACTCTACAGGAAGAACTAGATAATCAATCGGAATATGCACTCCAACACGGACGTTTTCAGTACCATATACAGCGATAATATCCTTTAGATCGTTTTGCATCTTTGCATATGAAGTCCAAGTACCATACAACATCCAAGGGTCTTTTGTAAACTTACCTTCAGAATTTAAAACTGCTGGAGAGTTTACAGATCCTTTAACATTAACTGTAGCTAATGGGAGATACATAGTAGTACCTAATATAGAATCTTTTACATAAAGCTCTCCTTTGTGAAAAACCTTATTACCTATTGAAGTTGTATACGTTGGTCTAACATATACAGTAAACACCCTATTCAATAAATAAGCCATTATATCACACACCTTTCTCTAACCTTAGATTAGACTAACTTCAATCTTTCTCAACACTATAAGGTAACTCTCCCTCACTTATACCATACTCCTCCCGCATGGTTTTTCTACCTGCTCTGCCTGCAACACCGTGTTTCTTGCCTCTTATCCGATCAATATAAGATTTATCTTTAGAATAAATATACATGTTATCATCACCATACTCTATAACACGTTCTCCCCATCGTGATTCAAAATACTCAACCATCTTATCCTTAATATTTATAAGAGTCTGATAACCAATAAGTCGCATATCGCTTTCATCTCTACTACCTCCTGCCCACCACTTGAACCATCTAAGAAGGTACTCATAATCAACCGGAACATTCTCACTAACAGTAAGCCACTCTTCAAGTTTGGTAATTAAGTCATCTATTGCAGTTTTAGGTCTACTTGCTGCATAGAAAAACCTATTACTCTCAATTAACATTTCTACAAAAAGTACAAAATCAAGCATAGCTTTAAATGATATCTTTGCTTCTACAGCCAAACTCTTCTTTTCAATATATGGAGTTATTTGATTATTTATATACTCTTCGCCTACAAGCTCAACACTTTCTAGAACCCTTAATTTAAAATCGTCAATAACCATTATCTCAGGATCATATTTTAGAGGTTTTATCTTCGTAAGTATTTTATACACAATATCTACAAGTATGTTCTTGTATTCATTGTCTAAGTTGCTTTGGTAATACTCACGGAGATACTCTACTAATGCGTCATATACATAATCAACCTCTCCAGTAGCTTCCCTCACCCATAAAGTAATATCCTTGGTTAAGGTATCTAGTAACTGTTTCCTAACAAGCGCTTTCTTTGTAAGCTCAGTAACCTCTGGATTCAACCATATATTATCATGAGCCTTACCAGTTTTAAACCTCCAATTTCTATGTCCCATATCTAGAGAATCTACATCTTCAGTCCGTATATCTGCAATAATGTCAACACTATTAGGCTTCTGATTACTTGTATCTACTAAAGTATTTATAAGTTTTTCTCTTTGTATGCTCCCATCTACAACCGGATTGATAATCTTGTCTTTTGGTATATGTCCCTCAACAAGAACATTAGCTATTTTAGTTTCTTTTATATGACCATCTATTGAGGTATTCTCTACACTCTTCAAATCCAACATCTCACCTTCAGTGATTTGACCTAAATCAGCTAAAGTAGGTTTGTGGGATTTAATCTCTTCAGCATTATTATCTGTATTTTTTATTGGGGGCTTACTATTCAACTCCATAGGTGTATTTGTTATACCTTTTAACTTTTCTGTAACAGCTTCTACAATACCCGAACCTTCTATATTACCAGCAATTCGTTTTAGAAACTCTATATTTGTATTATCTACACAACTTCCAACTAGGTACCTTCCCATATCCACTATAGAATTGTCTAGATGATCTTTGACATAGCTTAACACTTCTTTGAAACTAACTTTTTCGGTGGTTAAAAACGTACTACTGTCTATAATAATGGTTTGGTCTACTCCTACATTTTCTTGGTTGTTTACTTCAACAACTTCCTCAACACGCTCACCATCACTATTAAACACTTCAGTAACAGCCTCTAGTTGCTTATTTTGTTTATTTTCTATATCATCGTCGGTTTGGGTACTTTTGTTAGATATTTTACCTAAGTCACCAATAGTTGAATCTACCAAAGAAGTATTTGTGGACTTTACACTTTCAGATCCTTCTATAAATATATTCTTGGTTATGTTTAGTGAAACATCATTGTGTTTTAATGGTTCAGCTTGTTTACCTACTAATTTATTAGTAAAGTTATCAATAAACAGCTCTGTGGATTTTACATTTTGTTTGTCTACAAAATCGTGTATATTTACATTATTTAACTTATTTTTCCCAACAACGTTACCAGTGGGTGCATCTACATACTTTAGCTTTTCCTTACCGGACTCAAATAGAACATCCACATTTTGTTTAGATGTTTTTATAATACCATCTTCCCACTCTACGCCTTTTATTTTAGTGTTATTTACAACCTCTATTAGTTTAGTATCATCCACGTATTTTCCTTTAGTCTTCAAAACATCTTCAACAACAGCATCTAGTATTCTGTATTTTATATTAGTGATCTCTATATCGTCGTTGTTGTCCATATTTTCTTTTTTAAGGTGATCTATGTGAGTAGTGTTGTTGTTGTTATCTATTGTGGTTATATTACACGTCTTAATTACGTCGCTGGAGCCATCTATGCTAATCAATACAATAGAATTAGAGAGTATATCTGTAATAACTGCATCATCAATATGTTTCTGTAGGTATTTAACCCCGCCGTTTGTATCTATAAAAACAGAATTACTAATACCCTGACTTTCAACCTCACCATTCAATACATCAACAAATTTTGTAAAGTTATTGTAGTTACTAATACTTACAATATTTTTAGCGACTTTCCCACAAGCATTTTTATAAACACTATTAGATATGCTATAAACTAGAGAACTTGTATACTTTGATATTTTAGCTTCTACCATACCAACTAAATACCTGACCATCTTATTTAAATTTTTTTCATCTATAAAATCAACCAACCTACTAATAATAATATCTAAAGACAAATAATCTTCTTCACATACATTGAATTTAGATATAATTAACTCCTTGTCAGGTTCTTTAAGGTCAGCAAAATTTAAAGTATATTTAACTATCTCTAATGGTGTATACCCATTAAAAGAGAAAGCATATAAATTATCTCCTATATAACTAAATAACATTGAATGTAGCAGTCCCTGCTGGATTTTAAAACTAAATCTATACAAAAATTTCACCCCAACCATAACAGAAGCCGCCCACCATAGTAGACGGCTTCGTTACTCCTTCTACCCGTGGTAGATGAGCTATCATATATCAGTTCTTATTGCTATACCAATCAAGGAATCAGGACCTGTATTAAACGGTGTGTAATTTGCATTTATATTGAGGAAAATATACCTTTCCTCCTCGACACTTATATACCTATTGTAAATTAATTCACAAGCGTGTGTCTTAGCTACTCTAGGTACAGCTAAACAGTGTCTCAATATTCCCCTATCATTCTCATGAACGTCTGCCAGTACTATATCAGATACAGCATGTTTTCCTGTATGTGAGGATTGTCCATTAAAGGTCTTCTCTCTGAACTCATACCCACCAAATATCTGCACTTTATGAGCCTGATAAGGTCTCCCTGTCTTAGACGCTGCCATTATAACATCTATACTTCCTGTTCCGGTATAGTCACCATACTGTTTTGATAACGTAGGCTCTGAGTAAGAACCGCTAAACCCAGCAAAGTTACCGTTAAGATCAGTCTCAAGAGCACCATCTATCTGTTTTAATGAGCCAAAGTAGAACGGTGAACTCTGCCAATCAGATGCTGATAGACCCGGATCTCCCATAATAACCCCTACACCAGCATTATAATCAAAAGAAATCCAATACTCTATAGGCAGCCACTCTTTAGCTATTAACTGAGAGTTTTCAGTTTCCTTAAACCAGCTTAACTTACCAATCCTACTCTCGTGGTCTACAGGAAACAAATCAGTTTCTGGATCATAATCTTCACCGATAGTCCATGTTATAAAGTGATTATTATCTGAACCAGAAGAAAGCTTAGGAGGCTTTTCGAGCCTTACATAGTAAGTAAAAGTAATATCTACAACCTTTTCATAATCAATTAAAACATCTTTACCAGCTAAGACAGTATTCACTTGAAGAGTTTTATTGTCTACTTTCTTATATTCCATAACGTCTAAGGTAGTAGCTTCCTGAGCCAAATATAAAAAGTATTTTTTATCCCGCACATATATTCTTGTACCACCAGCATCTGCTAAAGTATTTGAGTTATTTATGTGAATAAGTCCGTCTTCATCTATTGTAGCTAGTTCTTTCTTAACCCATTGCTTAGTTATCTTTGGCTGTACCTTTAGAGTAAATGTGTCTGTTATAGACGCGATTGCGGCTTCTAGCTTTTCGTCATCTGTAGATCCTGCTTGTGTAGTTGGGTCAGGATTAACTAATTTCCAGTTGTTTTGAGGGACTATAGTGTCTCCCTTTGTAAAAACAGTAGCAAGATCTTTCAATATATCCTTTGATGTTGTAAATCCGTGTATATACATACTTTACACTCCTTCCAAAATGTTTATAACACTACCCTTAATATTTACCTGTATTGGGTGAGTATTATTTGATATATTCTTGAATATTACTTGAATAGACTTCTTAAATTTAATAACTTGAACTATTGCCATAACATTAACTCTAGCTAAATACGCTTCGTCCGGGTATTGTTGATCAATATAATCAGTGCTTAAAATTCCATCTCTATACTCTATAGTAGCTACATCTTGTTGTATAGTTGTGTCAGCTATATTTAACGTAAACGAGTCTATATTAGAGTCCATATTAACATAGTTAGGTTGTGCTATAACTAAAGTACATAGATCACCACCACCTACAACAACAGATTCGTCCTGCCAATTAAATTCCCAGTTCAGTATACTTGAAGTATTTAAAACCTCTTCATTTATCAACGTTATAAATTCATACAATAAGTATTTCTCAAGACCCGAATTATTGTGAAATATTATTGTAATAGGAGTCCCAGCAGGAACCACTTCAAAAACCTCAAACATTCTATACTCAGCCATCTCTTTAACATGGGAACCTTTGATAATATACCTAGATCCTATCATAACATCGTAGGTATCCTCTATATTATACGAGGTAAAACAAATATGGACCCCTTTAAACTCACAGTCCATATCTGGAACATAAACCGCGTGGTATGTGTTAGATGTCTCTGTTACATGCAAAGACCCTCCTCTTTGATAATTAAACTTATTTAATGGGAAATACGGATGGGGTAACTTTCTAACGTCATGAACAGTATTAACATCCTCAACAGTTTTTACATTATCTACTTGTCTTACCTTCTCAACATTATCAACAGTTTTTACATTATCTACTTGTCTTACCTTCTCAACATTATCAACATTCTCCACATTAGGAACATACGCAACTACAAACGCAGGCATTAATAATCACCCTCTAACGTAACAGACTTAACATCTACCAGCTTCCCTTCCCCATTATAGATTAGGCTAATGAGTACTTTTAACAACATTGTTTCCTTGTATGTCATATCATTAGTTTCTAAATAAGACTCCAACTCTTCCAACGTATAGATATCCTCAGTATAATATTTTACTAGTAAGTTGTCGTTTTCAGCAATAAGCGAGTCTATCTTATCCTCATGCTCTGGGTTTAAAGGATCTAAAATGCTTAAAATCCTTTTATTAGTTACATATCTATTATAGTCTTCACTCAACATACCTAAAGGGTTAGCTAAGTAATTCTTTAATTCATCGTATACAAACACCCCAACATCATCATCACTAATACCATAAAGCTCTCGCAAGCTGGTGTTTGCTTTGCTCGCCTCTGTTTTCTCCTCTAAAGTTGCTGTATCAGACCACCAAATTCTAATATTCCAGCAATACTTCGTATAGTCTGTAGACTCCATACCTAAAGGGTTAGCTATATATTCAATCAAATCAATATAATTTAGGTCCTTATCTATTGTAATACCATACAAATTTCTTATCTCTTGATTCCTATTTTCGAGGAACAATAGTCTATTATGAGCTTTATTTATATCTTCTGGGGTTGATGCTTCATCTTCGATGACTGTCTTATAATGAAGAATTATTCTCTTATTTCTAGTATACTCAATAAAATGACTTCCCCCCATACCTAAAGGGTTAGGTACACTTTCACTTATAGGCTCCCTTATAATAACTGAAATTTTAACGTTAGTTAATTTTTTATTTTCCCTTATAAGGTTTATTGCCTGCCACAAATCTTCCCCATATTTAATGATAACACCTGTAAGTATATTAGGGTTTACTGGATCGTTTCTCTCAAGAGTCAGGTCAAAATCATTAGACTCCAAACGAGACATTAAATTACCTTCATAGACAATATTCTTATTAGTATTGTTATTCTGTAATATGATATTTTTATGTTGCTCATTTACCCTTTCAAGTTTATCAATGGAGAGCTCCCCCCTCAATATCTGGTTACGGAGCTCTTTCCTGACAATTTCAACTATAGGAAATATCATATACTCATTAAAACTTCCAAACGACATACTCTACACCCCCATCCAGAACAGATCTAACACAGTCAAGTACCCTTGAGTATCGCTCCAAGACTCCTTTATACCCTTAACTTGATACTTATCACTGGTTGTTGTCTTGCTATGTTCAACCCCAACACAATCTAGTAACTCCATATAAGGATTACCTTCAACAACTACCTGCATTGTTCTAGAACGTATTTTCATATCTTTAAATAACTTCTCAGCTACAAGCTTTCTCTTTCCATATGTGTCTGCCCACGGAACTGATACCATAGCAGATTTTCTAAACCCTTTAGTATCCTTCCACAAATCATTATCGAAGAAATGATCTTCAAAACCAGCCCCTACTATTATTAAGTGGTTTCTTACATTTGTGGTATCAAGAGTTTTCATTAAACTAATTAATGTTTCACTATCCTTATAGTAAATTACCGGATCTGTTGATGCTGTGACAGGTGTAAACTTATATGTTCCGAAGCAATCACATCGCTGCCAGTAATTTATGTTCTGGCATAAATCATCTATTTCATCTGCTATACATGTCCCAGCAGGTATTACTTTACTTATATATGTGTATGGGTTTCTATAACCTCCATCTTGTGGTAAGCTACTTATATCTACGGCGTAAGGATTTCCGTATGAATCCATTAAAATAACCTCTCCGGTAAACTTATTAACATCTGTGTAATATGTCTCCTCCACTACAATATCTGGGTACTTTAAATCTTCGTCAAGTCTCCGCCACCCGGACAACCCAGCATTAGACACCAAATCGTGCACAACAGAAGAAGCTAACCAAGCTACTTTAGGATTACCATCTGGTGGGTATTGTATCTCCTTATATGTTAGATAATCGTTAAGCACCTTCATCATATCTGAACAGTGTATTGTTATTATCTCAGTCTCGCCGTCAATATCTACAGTATCAATCAATCCTGTAAATCTCCTCTGAGGTAAGTCTCCATAACCAATATAAATTCTTATAGGTGTATTCTCTGATAAAACACCTAAAGGTGATCCATCGTAATACTCAACAAAAGGGGATTTCTTTACACGCTTCTCAGGAAACTTCATTGGATTATAGTCTGGGGAATAGTATCCTCCCTCGTTAGATATAACAATTGAAGCTGTAGCAGATCGAAGTTCATACCTTCTGTCTATAGTAATACTCTTAACATTATCTAATGTTAGAGTCTTCTCATATACAAAACCTCCAGTATTAGCCCTTAACTGATTGACCGAATAACCTCCCTGTGATACAGTTACTGAATTATTATACTGAACATATGCAAGTTCATTATCTATTATGATTGTTGCCCAACCTCCAAAACTACAATCCGTACATGGGAAAACTTGACCCCTGTCTGCATAAAGTATTACCTCACTTGCAATATCTTTTCGTTTATAGACAGCTACACCATCACCATTTACAGTAAGGCTATCAGTATAAGTTGTTGCAACATCAACCTCAGCAAGTCTACTGCCCTTATCTTGTATATTATAACTATATTGAGTAATTGTAAAATTATCGATAGCTATAAATCCATTACCTTCAAGCCCTTTAACTCTAGCAAATTTAATTACATGAGTTCCAGAAAGTAAAGGTATACTTGTAGATATATAACCATCAGTACTACCTGACTTTTTATACACTAGCAAATCATCTACAAAAACACAAAAGGCATTTCCATCGCTCAAGTTACATTTAAACGATATATCTAACTTACCTGTTCCGTTAATTGTGATAAGGTGTTGAAAATAATTCATCTTCAAACCCCCACCATCAATAGCAAACACATTAGATAATCCTTCATTAGTTACTCTCCATAACTTATCTTGATCTTGTTTATAGATGCTAGGAATACTGTTTAGTGTATACTTCTCAAAGTCTTCAATATAAACACTATCCACTCTAAAATCTGTAGTTAAACTATCTGTATTAACCTTACAATGGTTATTATTAATGTACCCAACTCTACCATCTTGAAATCTTACACGATACCACGACCCCTCCAAACCAATAATCTCTAACGATGCTCCTTGTGTTAAGGTTTCTAATGTGTTATCCGGGGCTATATTAGGTTCGCTTCTAACGCTTGTAACTGGGTTTGTAACAGTACCTATAGTACTACCTACATCTACATCTATGTTACTTATCCACGGGCACGTTTGGTATATACTCCAAAACCTTGTATCTCTAGGGTCATTTTCTGTTCTATATCTGCTATAGTTACTTCCTGTATTATAAGCTGAATATGTTGCTCTTTCAATAACCTGCTCACGTAACTCAATAGCTTTATTAAACTTCTCAGCAGCATATTGAATCCCTAAGCGTACATTAAATCTCCAATCAGTTTTTGCCTGTGGAAAAGCGCTTGGATGTGCATCTTGGTTTATCTGCATTATACCCCAATCGTTAGTTACACTACCATAAGGATCACCCGAATTAGTAAACTGTGTCCACCCACTCTCTGTCCAAGCAATAGCATAACCAAGCTGAACAGGCAAGCCAACTTTAACACATTCCTGTCTGATATAGTTAGATATTTCACTATAAGAAGGATTTCCTCCCGGTCTTGAACTAGCATAACCACCAGAAGCACTAAATACATCAATATTATACTCACAAACATATCCTGTGGTACCTTCATAAGATACCTTATACCACTCGCCGTATTTACCTAAGACATTAACTGTTTCACCTTTTGGAATCTCTAAGAATACCTTATCGCTAATAGATGCCCCTACTCTCAATCTTGCAAAATCTGTAGCTATTACACCTGTAGTATCTAGTGTATAACTACCGACAGAAGATATTGTATTAGTTTTAGATAAATAATCCATAGGGTCTCTTGGTTCTCCATAAATACCCTTACTTGAATTTACTCTAACCTCAAAGTGTAAGTGAGGTCCTGTAGATTCTGAGTCTTTAGGACCGATTAAAGCTATAACTTGTCCCTGTGTTACTTTAGATCCAACACTAACATATACAGGAGACACGTGCAAATATCTAGTTAGAATCCCATTAGCATGAAGTATATCAATAAAGTAATTAGTTTCATTTTGCTTGGCTGCTTGTGTTACAACACCGTCAGCAACAGCTACGATCTCAACACCTTGACCATAGCTAAAATCAACTCCGTTATGATCTTTCTTCCTTCCTGTGATTGGGTGTGTCCTCACCTTACCATTAACAGATTCAACAGCAAATTGAGAAGCCACCTTATTGGATACGTCATTATAATCAGTACCTTTTATTGGGCTTATCATTAAAGCAGCAGACGTTATGTTAGGTGCGTTGTCTCCAGCCAACACTTGAGGATCTAGTTGATCAGTATTAAACTTAACAAAGTCCATCTCTGTAGATATGCTTGGAGTGTATACGTACTTATCTACCTCAACTCTTACAGTTACTTTCCTATCTCCAACCTTCAACCTATTTTTTAATACCTTCATTTGTTCTGGACTGATATACCTCACAAACAACCACCACCTATCTCTTGAATGTTATTTGTTTTAAGTGTTTCTCTCTTCATTATACTCCACCTTACTTCAAAGCTTCAAGTAACCATATCCTAGTTTTATCAATTAATGCTGCCATCTCCGCCCTAGTAACGTTAGAGTCAGCGCCTAATTCCGATTGTGTAACACCATCTAACAGATACTTACCATCCGGCATTATCATGTCCTCAAAATCTCTTACATGTTCCCACCACCAAGGAGTAGAGCCAGAGTCCAACTTAAATTGCACATCCGGGAATCTTGAAGTATTCTTCGTACTTCTCCAAGGCTCGGTATCTGTAAATCTTTTTAATATATAGATTCTCAATTTATTAAGTGTTGTAATAGCTTCTGCTTTAGATGTTAGTAAATCAGGGAAAAAGTAGTTGTTATAAACAACCTTTGAAGAACGAACTCTAAGCTTTTGATATTTATTTTTTAGAATTCCTTGAGAATTCTGTATTAAGAAACTAACCTCTAGAAGCTTTCCATTTAAATTATAGTTTGTGTATATCTTACCCGAACTAATGCAATAATCATCGTCCAGACTTATTGCATTAATGCTATCAACCCTTCTTAATTGCCTACCGTTAAACCTTACAACCTCTGTCGATAGACCTTCAAACAAATCATAAACATAGAAATAACCATCATCTATAATAAGGGATGCAAATGGATATTCAACACCAATAGGGTTAACTACAGCAGGGGTGGTCCTTGCATACCTATCAACTTTTACATACCCATTGGAAGATGTTACATTGTCGTATACCTTAAACCAGTTCCCCTCAACGCCTCGATAAGATACTCTATCCATATAGCTTAATGTCCTAGCTGTAGTACTTAATTCGCTCGGTGATGTCTTAATATCTACAGCATTAGATAGAGCAACTACCTCTATCTCAGGCTCCCCAGCGTAAAATACCCTAACAACAGAACCTACACCAACACCCCTACCCAGTTTAATATATGTTTTATTAGATGCTTCATCAGGGACTACTTCATCAACAACTGTAGCAATATCATCCACAAACACTGTAAGTGGAGTATCGCCAGTAGGATTTATTAAACCATCAACATAAAACTCGTACTGTCCTTGTACATTAGCTACTATATCTACATCTATAGCAGCTTTACCTTCTTTAAATACATTATATTTAAAACTTGAGTAGAATGGAGTACCATCTATAATGATATCCATAAGCTCCGATATATCTCTAAAATACCACTTATCAGCAGTAACATCTATAAAATTCATTACACAATCACCCTTTCAAAATACTTTCTAAGCCGATTAAGCACTAAAGCAAACTGAGCTCTTGTAGTAAATACATTAGGATTATATGTGTATACATAATTACCGTTATTATCATATTGGGCAACAAAACCTAACCTAGCGCAGTTTTCTATATGATCTTTAGCCCAATGAGCCCCTTCAACAATAGCCAATACTATATCGCTTCCGGTACTGTTTTCAATTAACTCTACAACAAAATTATACTCATCATGCTTTGCGGCTAATTGAATCTTATTATCCTCAATAGGTGTTATAGTGTAATACAAATCCAAACCGTACATCATAAAGTCATTATATATAATATTCCTAACTTGTTCCTCGGTACGCCCCGATGCTATCTTTATACTTGTAGTAGTATTTAAACCTGTAAATCTAAATTCAACATAGCCCCTCTGTGTAGTTGGGGAATTTATAGTTATTTCTTGAACAGTCCCATCAACTAAATCTACATACTTTACACTCAGATCTTCTTCATCTACAGCCTTTCTTACTCCCACCAACTGTATTGTTACATCGTATCTTTTACCAGCCTCCACTCTACTAACATCTGGACTATTAACGAGCACACATTGAAATATAGCACCTTTCTCATCATAAAACTTCATTTCATTACCAAGTAAAAATATAAAATCGTTATAAAGTAACTTATTAGGAAAGATTAACCTTAAACTTATTTTATATGATTCCCTACCACCGCCATGAAGTATTGAAGGACCATTAGATACTTTTATTTCTACTGCTTTAGTTGTTGGAGAAGGAGGGGTATACACCTCCACAATCCTAGCAATTTCATGGACAGCTCCAACCTCATCTGTCCGCTTACCTCTGCTGTTGGCAATCTCCTCAAACCCAGCTCCGGTTTGAATAAATAACCTTCTTATTCTATTTTCATTCCCTTGATAGGGTTTTCCGTTAACTACAGGTAACTGTTGTGACATATTTACCACCTCTATCTATAATTAGAAACATAGCTCTGAGCCTGCCTATTTAATCTAGTAGTCATGTCCCTGTTAACTTGTTCAATAGCATTTTTTATAGGATCTACTATGTTGTGTTTAATTTCGTCCTCACTTCTAGCATAGACCGTATCAAACTTTACAGACACAGTAACATTGCCTTGTTGAACCGCTATAGCCCTTTCTGAGTTTTTACTTGTTGCGTATTCGTAGTTTGTCATAGGCATAATGTCTGAAGGAAGCCCCCACGATGCTGTATTATTCATTAATGTGTATATGTTAGCAATGTTTTGTGCAGCCTGTGCTTCCAAATCCCTTATCTGCTTCAATAAATCCTGTGCCTGCCAACTATCTCTATCACTTAGTTTACTTAGCTCCTCCTGTAAATCGGCAATCATTCTATTAATATATTTATTATTATCCTCTAGCTGCTGCTTCTGTATCATCCTTACTGCTGCTGAATCTGCCGAGTAACCCTTTGCTGTAAGTTGTGACCTTAATATATCGTAACCTTTAGAGGAGTAATCCATATCCCTAGTCAAATCAGTTAAAGGTGATAGTCTAATACTCTGCTCAATATCTGCTACCTGCTCTCTCAACTGAGCCATAGTAGCTTTAGCTTGAGCTACCTTAGATTCTTGTTCTTGCCTCTGTTCTGCTGTCATATCATCACTAGAAAGTACGCTCTCTAATTCCTCAACATACCCCTGATAATCTTTTAAGTTTTCAAATACACCCGCAAGACTTGTTCTAAGATACTGTTCGCTATCTTTTCTAATACCTCCAACATATAAATTAGCAAGACCTTGGGTTGTCATGGATTGTTGCTGTGTCATTCTCAAGTTATATCTAGCATCTATCTCTTGGAATTTCATGTTTATAACTTCTAACTGCTTAATATATAACTCGTTAAGCTCTTTCTGTTTTTCGAGCCTCTTCTCCTCAAGCTTTAAGAAGCCCTCCTCCTGCCTAGCAAACTCTCCTCTAGTCTTTATCATAGCTTCTTGAATAGCTTCTATATTTGTTAAATAATCTTTAACTGCTTCTATGTTGGCATCATAGTACTCAGTATATGCTGATAACACATTGTCTGAGTCCTGACGCTCACCGCTAATTGCTGCTGTAGCTCTTGCTGAGGATAAAGCTAATTCAGCACTTGCCTTAATTTGAGACTCTATCTGACTTAATCTGTCTAGCTCTTCACTTATACTTTCTAGAGAGCCTGACGCTGTGTCTAAATTTACATCCCCAATACCATCTCCGTCAATATCTACTAAATTAGCTAAAGCCTCTTCTCTTCTTTGTCTCTGCTCTTCTCCTAATGCTATATCTGCTTTTTTACGTTGCTCTCGCATTTCTTCCTTTCTACGTCTATACCACTCTTCAATAGCAACGTCTTGACCCTGTGACCATCCTAACTTTGTTAACTCAAACAACTCAGCAGGATCTCCGAGAAGTTCATAGAATGAGGGTGCTGATTCATCCCCAAAAGTCTCTGCCATACCATATTTTAAAGTATTCCATGCGTATACAAATTTCTTTACCTCATTCTTTAAGCTGAAACCTTCTTGATCGCCTTTCAGATACGAATATTGTAAATTATACATTTTCTTCAGATTATCTGCGCGGTGTGACTGTCTCTCAGCATCCGTTAACATACTAGAACCTATAGCCTGCATTAGAGCATCTGCATATAATGTGGATATTAATACACCAGCCCCTGACGATATAGTACTAGAAACACTCTGAATCATTGGACCCAGAGATGCTTTAGTAACAACACCACCAAACAAACCTTTAGACTTATCAAAAGGTAACTTATTCAGTATTGGAATTTTACTAAAAAACTTATTCACTGTCTGATCAGTTCCTCTAGACGAAGCCTGATCCACATGAGATGTTGCTTGGACATATTGCCTAGCATATATAACAGAGTCCTTATACTGTCTATTGAGCTTTTCAATATCTGAACTTAACGCCGTAACCTCCTGTTGAGTCAAGTTACTTAAATCTGCACTTTGTTGGAGTGCTTTAGCATACTTACTTAAATGATCTTCTAGCTTTTTACTGTCAACACCCATTTCTGAAAAAGCCTTCTTTAAAAGATCCATAGTACCATCTAACTGAGCTGCTGCAGCGTCTATTTCAGCAATTTCATTCTTATATTTCTCCATATTCTCTAGAGCAGACTCCGAAGGTTTTGCGATAGTCTTTGCTTCTAAATTCCTCTTTATGCCTGTAAGGTGTAATATATCTTCACTAATATTTGACTTTACAGGCTCTATGCCACCGCCTAATACAACATCATTAGCGAACTTTGCAAAAACCCCATCTTCATAATCAAGGTATTTAGGTTGTGGTATTAGGTCCTTATTCCCTATAACTATAGGTGTAGCGCTTTTAATTCCGGTAAGGTTTTCTACAAACGTACTCCACATAACCTTTTTTCCCAAATCGTCTTCAAAAAGACCTCCGTCAGATACCTTTACAAAGGACTTGCCCTTTTCCTCGATAACTTCTGGAATAAGCTTTGCAACATCCGCAGCTTGTTTAATTTTTTCTATGTCCTCTGTTGTTTTAGGTTTTATTGTAATAAATCCCTGTTTAGCTGTATCTCCATAATCAGCAAGCATTCCAGAATTTGAATCTGTAACTTTATACCCTGATTTCTCTAGGTTAAGGACTTCCCTAGCAATATTTAAATCAGCAGGTTTGGACATACCCTTTAAAAAGCTTCTTTGAATATACCTTTCAGCAACATTATCAGGATCACTAAAATCAAAGTAAGGTACCATACTAGAAGCATAGTATTTATGCTTACCCAAAAAATTATGTGTATCCTCTATTTGATTAACATATTTTTTAACTTCCTCATTATTAAGCAATTCTAACTCAGTCTTTTTAAATGCTAACTCACTATCTATCTTACTAAGCTTCTCTCTATAAGCATTATCCTTATCAGATCTACCTAGTAGGTTTTGATACTGTTGTGACCACACATTATATTTATCAGAAAGCTCAGATCGTCTTTTCATAAGTTCTTGTCTTTGCATCATCATAGGTGCAACTCTACCAGCAAACTCATTAGCATACATGTTACTCTGTATTGCATTTTTAGCTTTCTTACCTAACTCAAACAAACCGAAACCTATAAGTGTCTTTGTAATTGCTTCAAGTACTCCCGCAATAGTCTCAGCATTTTTTTCAACTTTTCTCAAGAAACCTATTAGTGAATCTATTAATTGAGACATTTCGGGCATTATTTCCTTATATATACCGTACGTCGAAGCCTGCCACGCGCTGTTAAGCTGTTTCATCTTAAACTCTGGAGTTGTTGACAACCCACCAATATACTCATCAATTTCAGATTCCATAACACTAACAATCTTGTCTATAAAATCATCTAGACCAGAAACACCGGAAGCATCCATAGACTTATTCAATTCATCAATAAAAGTCTGAATAGCAGCCAAGCTACCAAAGTTTCTGTTCTTAGCATATATTGAAAGAAGATCGTTTGCCTCACGTTGTCTATCGTTAGTTTTTAAATATTCATATGCGTTTAGTATATTTGTAAATACCTCATAACCGGACTTTTGAGTGGTATATCTAAAACCACCTTCTCCGTATCTTTCTTCGTATGGGTTTAAAGACTGTAGTACTGGATCTGTAGACTGTGAAAACTTAACAAGTTTACTAGCAGTATCCCCCTTAAAAGGCTCTGCCCACAACGTTCTCCAGAAAGTACCCGCTTCAGAACCGGATCTTCCAGTTGCCTGAGTAAATATAGCTGAAAGAGCTACGGAAGTAGCAAACTGTCTTTCTTTTGGCATAGAACTAGGTAAAAAACTACGGAAAACTCCACCAGATCTCTGTTGAGTTTCTATTATATCTTTAGCGGTTGCTTGAGTAAGTAATGA
>Ga0116190_1001155_pt1 | contig 23860 bp, 29 predicted proteins | sample AD_JPNTR4_MetaG_FD_89808 | JGI IMG/M metagenome (GOLD analysis project Ga0116190, IMG submission 89808) | Active sludge microbial communities of municipal wastewater-treating anaerobic digesters from Japan - AD_JPNTR4_MetaG | ecosystem: Engineered > Bioreactor > Anaerobic > Digestate | place...
CTTCTCGACCCCTTATTTAAAGAAAGATTAATCGTGACGGGTTCTGCAAGAGATAAAGCATTTCATTCGATTTGCCGCCTTTACCATATGCTTTTGACAACAGGATAAGCGATAATCTTTCTATCCGAGGTAACTACCGATGCGTTCATCGTAATTGCTGTAGCGATAATAATTCTATCGGCTGGGTCATTATGTAACTTGCCTGGCAGTTGTACAGATTGGAGCGCAATCTTATTATCCACTCGACTAAACTTTACAAAAGGCAATGATTCAGTTGCCGCAATCCAATCAGATATCCCAATAGACATTTTTAATCTGCCTTTTGCAATAAGCATTGCCATTTCCCATGTACTGATGGTAGATATGATGATTTGACCATTTTTTATCTCATTATCAATATGCTCAGAGGCTAATTTTGATAGCTTCTCGGGGTTGCTCAACCACCATAACCAGATGTGGGTATCAATGACAATCATTTCAGAGACTCCCAGTCATTTATAGCCACCGGTTCCTCTGGATCATCGTATTTAACAATTGAATTCCTTAGTTTCTCCATGACTTTGTCGAAATCATTTGAAAAAGGCACTATTTTCAATACTGGTTTTCCATGATCCGTTATTATGAGCGCCTCACCGGTTGACTCGATTTCCCGAAAGTATTCAAGCGAACGTGGTTTAAATTTTGATTTTGAGACTGATCGTTCCACAAGAACCTCCCTTGAAGCAAATATGACCATAGTCATAATAATATGGTCATATAATTATATCAAACAGTCCCATCCGTTGTATATACAATTGATGATATTAGGAAGCATGCATTAAAAAAATAGACATAGACTGTTTTTTTAGCCACAGATAACTGCGGATAAATTCGGATATTTTTCTTTACCTGATTTGTAATAAAGCAACAAACCAGGTAAAACAATCAGCGTCTGGCGGTGTAAACTGATCCTATTTTCTCTGGATTCCTGACAATTTTACATGTCTCGTCTGTCAGATCACATTCATGGGGGCATGGTTCAACGTGAGTTACAACGTCGATGGCGTCAATGTTGTTTACAATATCATGTTCAATTCTGCTTGCAACTTGGTGTGATTCATCGATATTTGCCTTTCTGCATATGAGCAAATGAAAATCAATATATTTTTTATTGCCCGAAAACCTGCTTCTTAACTTGTGATATCCGGCATAAGGATATGGCGTCTTTTTAATAATGCCATCAATCTTGTTTTCGATGGCGACCGGAATCCTCGTATCCATCAGGCCGAGAAAACTAGATTTTAGTATCTTTATTGCGGAAAAGATAATAACAAAACCGGTTATAACGGCAAAAAGATAATCAAAATATATTATGCCTGTATAGTGGGTGATTACAATAGCTGAAATTGCAGCAGAGTTTGAATAAAGGTCGCTTGTATAGTGCAAGGCATCAGCCTTCAAAGGATTAGAACCTGTTTTGTTGCCTATCCTTCTTAATACTGTTGAAATGAATGCACTGGCTACAAGCGAAAGGGTCATTACACCGATATCCAAAAACGTATATGAAATCATCTCTTTTTGGAGTAATCTCTCTGCCACGCAGTAAAAAATTGCTATGCCTGAAAATATTATTACAAGCGACTGAATAACCGCGGCAATATCTGCAGCCTTTCCGTGACCGTATTGGTGGTCAATATCCGCAGGCTCTGCTGATTTTTTTATAGCATAGAGATTCATGCCGGACATAAAAACATCGAGGAGACTGTCGAGACCGGATGTTGCAACTGCCATTGAACCTGAAATCAGCCCTACACCAAACTTGCTCAACGCAAGGATAGAGGCGGAAATAATGGCAAATAAAGATGCTTTTTGCTTGATATCCACTTTATAACCCCTTGGATTATTAATATAAATCCTTTTTAAAAACCAAAACAAGCTTTTATTGATAGGATTAGATTTTGCCCGAAGGATGAGCATATTTTACCGATAATCAATGTTTTAGATTTTATGCCCTTATCGATGTGTGTGTATGGATAGATACCCTTGATTGTACTTGACTATAATTCGAATTGTGATATAAATAGACAGATGTTTTTTTGTTTATCAGACATTGAATTCAAATTGTATCTACTGGGAATGTTCATCGATAATCCAGATGCCTCATCAAATATTGTTGGCACGAGATTTTAACGGGTTTATTATGAAAACAATGATTAAAAAGACCACGGGCATATGTCTCTTTATAATGTTTTTTGTATTGTTTCTTGAAGCGGGACGTGTATACAGTCTTGGTTTTTCTATGGAAGACTTTAAATCCGTTATAAGGGCGAGGATAGATTCTGCGGAAGGTAGGGATACGTGGCATTATCGTGTGATCAAGGGGCAATCATGCGTGGATGCCTCTAAGGATCGAGGCAAAGATATTGCAGTTGCAATAAAAAGCATGCAATATCATGGTAGATTTGGTTTATTGGGTGCAAGGGTTGGTACGATGAGTGGATATAATCCTCTATCCATCGTGCCGGAAGAAACGAGAAAGAAGTATATAGGCGACACTGGCTCTGGCAGTATGCACACATACAATGTGGTAGAGTTGTATGATGCCAGCGGAAGGGTGTATTATACGATAGAAGTGGATAATTATCTAAAACCGATATTTATTTCAGTGCATGAAAACAGATCGGTTAATTGGTCAGCAGATCATACATGGCTAATCGAAGATATCCCTCCTATTATAAAATATATGCAGGTACGTAATCGACAAACTGCGACTATGTGCGATACAGTCGAATTCACGGTTTATGTTGATGCAGCGCCCTGGGTAAAAAAAATCTGAAATACAAATGGATATATGTAGGAGGCACAAAGGTATTGGGAACAGGTGAAACTATTTAAGTAAATTGATATTCATAAATGGCATAGAGATTGTAAAGATGTTTTCCATTAAGCCTATTTTTTTTGAGAATTTTATTGATTTTCATTATGATGGACATCAAAATAGTGTATAAGGATGCAAGGCTTTTTATCTGATATATTGCAGTAAAGATTATAAGGAGGTTTGTATGAAAAAGTGTTTTGGGTTTGTTATTATTATGTTTCTTGTATGTTTGCTGGGTGTGAATGTATATGCCCAGCAGGCGCCGAAAGGGGCGAAGGCTCTTTTTGACAGCGGAGAGGGCACCACTGTTAAGATGTCTTCTGGCCCACGTGTCTCAGCGCCAACTCAGGCGGCAACCCCGGCAAAATATGTGGGAATTTCTTATAAACTTGTACTTTTGCGTCCTGACGGAAGATTTGACATTGTACCAAAATCTCGAGTTTTTAGATCAGGCGAGCGCCTCAAACTCCTTGTTAGGACAAACAAGCCAGGTTATCTGACAATTTTAAATATTGGAACATCGGGTAGCACAAACGTTTTGCATAACGACTATGTGGAAGCGATGAGCATGATAGAGATACCAAGAACTGGGAATTTTCGTTTCACGGGGGACCCTGGAACGGAAAAACTCTTGATAATGCTTTCAGGAAGCCCAAATCCACTTGGTTCTCCACAAACGACAACTGTTGCTCAGGCTCCCCAGGGGACATTGCCACCACCTCCAGGACCTATTGCAGACACCAGCAATCTTCCACCACCACCACCTCCTCCTGTTTCAGGCAGTCCGTTGCCACCTCCTCCGCCTGCAACAACAGCAGATGCAAGCAGTCTTCCGCCTCCGCCACCTGTTATGTTGGCAAGCATTCAGGGTTCAAAAGACATTGTTCTGGATGATAATCAAAAAACAACATACGCGGTTATATCACCAAAAAATGGATGGAAGCCAGAACCGAAGGGCAAAAAGGATATTGTACTTGAATCCAGCGGTGGCGAAAATTATGGTGTAATCCCAGCGTCTTATATAGACGATGGCAAGATACTTACACTTGAAATCAATCTAAGACACAAATAGGAGACAATAATGAAGATGAGACATATGAGATTATTTGCCGTTCTATCAATTTTTGTTTTTTTACTTTCGTCTTGTGCGTCAATGCTGCCAAATCCTGATGAAATCACCTCTGAAGAGGAATTGATTTCAGCGAGAAATAAGTGCTTTGCCATGTATACGGTGGGAGGTGCTTTAGGTGGTGCGTTAATTGGCGGATTAATTAGCGGTGATTGGAAGGGCGCCGGTGTTGGTGCGGCGGCAGGTGGTGCAGTCGGTTTTGCATATGCCTGGGGTAAATGCCTCTCCCTCTATTCTACGCTTAAAAGCAGGCCAGTCGCGGGTTACGCTGAAACTGTAAAACAAACCAATTATAATGCGTCTCAGGGTAGCGTTGTTAAGGTTCAAGATTTCAATATAAACCCAAACAATGTTTTGCAGGGTGGCTCAGCAGGCTTGAGTGGTTCGTATTACGTTATGGTGCCTGAAGGAACAAAGGAACTCAAGGTTACTGAAACGAGAACAGTCAAGTATTTTGATCCGAGCAAGAACCAATTTGTTGACCTCGGCAGCGTTGACCAAGAGATTACTGCGGCACCTGGCTCAAGAAAGGCTGATGGCAAGTTCGACATACCGAAGGATGTGCCCGAGGGGCGCTACAAAATAGCGTTCAAGATCTCCGCAGAAGGCAAAGAAGATACCGTTGAAAAAGAGATGTTTGTACAGAAAGCAAAGGCTTTAAATGAGACTGGAAAATTAGAGCTTGCAGCTTTGACTACAACCTTGTGGTAACGGGGTAACTTGATGAAACGATTTTTATATATTTTTTTGATGATTTTTATGACGAGCGTGTTTGTCGAAGTGGTATGTTTAGCACAGACAGCGGAGTCACCTGTCACCGAATCTCATATCGATGGAATCAACAAACTCTTTAAAAGCAACAATATTGCAAATGGATTTGTTGAATTTGACCAGTATAAAAGGGTGATGTTAAAGGGTGAATATGCCGACGAAAAAGAAGTGGATTTGGCATTCTCCCTTGCGCAGACGGTTGTTGGTATAAAATGGGTTTCTCCTGTGACCCCTGAGAATATTAAGGTTAAGGAATGGGAGAAAAGGCTTGGAGGGCTTTTTAGCAGGGCTGCGGTATTTAAGCCTCCAATAACAGGTGGCGCACCTGGGCCGATTCGAAATAGATATGGGCTTGTTGTTGGTGTGGGAAAGTTTAAGAGTGGCATAACGCCCTTGCAGTATTCTGTCAGGGACGCAGGAAGCTTTTATAATTTTCTTGTTGACCCGAGAAGGGCGGGATTTCCGAAAAATAATGTCTATTTTCTTACAGACCAGAATGCAACAAGAGACAATATAGCTCGTTACCTTGAGGGTATCAAAAGGGCTGTGGGGCCCGATGACCTTGTTGTTATATACATGAGTAGTCATGGTACGCCCCCGGATAAGTTTGGCGGTGTTCATGTTGTAACTTATGACACAGAAGTAAAGCCCCGTGAAAGGGTCTGGCACACCTCTGTAACAGACTCAATGCTGAAAGACTTCGTTGAAAATCTACAGGCGAAGAGACTTGTCATGATCCTTGACACCTGCTACAGTAATGGTGCATATAAAGCTGTGCCAGGATTTTTACCTGCTGGCGGCAAATCTTTGGGCGTTGTTGAAGAGGATGAGGGTTATGGCGTTTCAAAGACTTACGGTAAGAGACTTTTAGGTGCCAAAGACATAGTTTTTGAAGATGAACCACGACCGAAGGCAAGCTCTGCTAAAAGCGTTGATTCACAGGATGGATATGGCAAGGTATTGATAAGCGCAAGCAGTGCGGGTGAAAAATCATGGGAGTCCGATACCTTGCGCCAAAGCGTTTTTACATATTATTTTGTTGATGGACTTGGGCGTTATCAGGGATCTGTTAAGGATGCCTTTACATATGCGAAACCTCTTGTAGTAAGACAGGTCAAACAGGAAAAAGGCGCTGATATTGAGCAGAACCCCCAAGCAATGGCTACCAATACTGACTGGAACATGAGATTTTCTAAAAAGTAATCTGATAAATATAAGGAGGTTTGCAGCATGAAAAAGAGGTTTTTGATTGTATTTATGATATTGTGTGTTTTTTCAATAGGTATTATAGGGTGTCAGCAGAAACCTGAGACACCAGCCGTTGCAAAACAGGAGGCAGCACCGCCTCCACCTCCGGCGCCGCCTCCACCTCCCCCGACCGGAACTCAACAAACACCTTCGGCAGGCGAACCGAGTCTTGAAGTAAAAAGCCATATAAAGCAGGGGTTGTCGTATGTAAGTGTTGCAAAGAATGCAAACTCACCGGCGATTTTTAATGAAAACATCGAAAATGCGATCAATGAGTTTTCTAATGCGATAAAGAAAGACCCGAGCTATGCTGAGGCATATTCAAACAGGGGTGTGGCTTATATGATGCAGAAGAAGTATAACAAAGCGCTTGATGATTTGAAAAAGGCCAAAGAATTAAAGCCTGACAGCGCAAACATACGCTATAACCTCGCATCCTGCTATTCACTCATGGGCAGCGTCGATTACGGTCTCGATGAGCTTGATGCTGCTCTGGCAAGAGGTTTTAGCAGCTATGATTCTTTAAGAAAAGACCCTGATATCGAAAATTTAAGAAAACACAAAGAATTCAGAACGATTTTGGAAAAACACAAGGTCTTTATAAAATAGAAAAAAGTAACCAATTATTTCAACTTTAGGATATATTGAAATTAGATGAGATTGCGGGCTTGACCTTTGGTGAAGCCCGCAACAATGCAAAAACCAATTTTTCTCCACGCTTTCAATTTGCGGTAGACATTGCCATTATTGTTTTTCCTGTCATATTTGTCTATATTAACGCCTTCAGTGGCAGTTTCCAGTTCGATGACTACAACGTAATCGTATTCAATCCTGTTGTTCATTCATGGTCTGCGTGGTGGGAAGATATAGGTCAGGGTATCAGACCGTTTTTAAAATTCACCTATACTATGAACTGGGCTTCAGGCATGGGTCTTTTTGGTTTCCATCTATTTAATATAGTGATTCATTTGTTGAACGTTGTGCTTGTATATGCAATTATTCTGAAGTTCCTCGAAAATAAACAACAGTATGCGCTGTACTCGAAGCGTGGTATCGCCATTCTCACCGCTCTTTTTTTCGGTCTTCATCCAATCCAGACTGAGGCCGTAACATATATCAGTGCCAGATCATCTTCTCTTATGAGCACCTTCTATTTTGCGAGTATGCTTTCGTATGTCTACGGAAGAGTTGAAAACCGAAGGTTTTTTCTATACGTTCTTTCTCCCTTTTTTTTTGTCTTTGGTGTCGCAACAAAAGAAGTAGCCGTGACACTACCTCTTGCACTTATTCTCTGGGAGTTGACAGATAGACGACAACCCTTTTCTGTATACGTTATTATCAGGAGACAGGCTGTACATTGGCTGCTGTTAATTCCCATGATATTTTTCATTATTACACACTCACGTTATGCAAAACTCCTTGTTTTCAGTTTTGAGCTGCGAGGATTTTATGCTAATCTGCTGAGCCAGATTAACGGGGTTATGTATCTTTTGTCCCGACTATTCTTGCTTACAGATTTGAATATAGACCCTGATTTGCCAGTGATAGTGACATGGTCGTTGCCTGTTATCCTTGAAACCGGTTTACTATCATTACTTTTGTTTGCCGGTATTATTTCAATATTCAGAATGCCTTGGTTATCATTCTGTATTTTGTGGTTTTTCCTTCAAGTCATGTTTATCAATACAATTGTGCCGAGAAATGATATTATTAATGAAAGACATTTCTATATAGGTGGGTTAGGGGTGTTTTTCTTTATAGCAATGGTATCTGGAATGTTTTTTAATATATGTGAAAGATACAAAAAGACCCTTTTGATTTTTGGCTTATGCGTATACTTGATGCTCGGCTATTTCACTATTATGCGTAATCATGTTTATCGAAGCGAGATTGCTCTATGGGAGGATACTGCACGCAAATCACCAAAAAAGGCGAGAGTTTTCAACAATCTTGGATATGCGTATTATCTTGAAGGGCAATATGACAAGGCGAAGGGCTCTTATGTTAAAGCACTGCAGATAGAACCTGGTTTTGAATTGGCCCGTAACAACATCTTGTTGTTGGAAAAGGCACATTGAGCTTGATTCTTGCGAAATTACAAAATTATGTAAAGTAAACAGCAAAAATGGGGAAGGATTAAAAGGAGTAGGTAATTATGGCTAAGACCACAAACAACAAAAGGTTATTTATAATTTTCTACACTATACTTGTTCTTATGTTATCTTCAGGGCTTTGTGGACAGGTAGATGCAGCGGGAGAAAAAAAGGATGATCGCGACGCTGTCCTGGTAAAACTTCAGGGTTCCCCAAAGTTTGTGAATACCCCGAATGATGTTGCCATTGCGAGGATGCTTCTTGGTGTCAAAAACGGTAGTTTAGGTCCTGCCCTCTGTGCCAGTGTAATACCACAGCAGTACCGGGTGTCGTTGCAACATTTTATGACCCGAAGCCGAGAGATACTTCACCTCATTGTGCAAAACCATCAAATGGACCTTGCGTAAATCAAGGATTTGGGTGTTGGAGACATTTTCCTATAAATACCGGTGATTGTGCGAAAAGATGTTATGACAGATATAATGTGGGATCAGTGCCAGATGCTGCAGTAAACCTTGGCAAATGAACAGATAAAAATAAAATTTTGTTGGATATTTAGCGAAGCCTAAATTGATGTAGGAGGAGCAGAACATGCTTAGAAAAAATGCAGTTAATGTTTTAATTTCCTTTATCCTGCTTTTGTCCTTTGCTTTTTTAATATTGACGGTTGCCGAAGGATCGATGCCTGTTGAAAAGATACTTGATGGTTGTGTCATAGGGGGCAGATTTTTCAGCGTTTATAAAGACTCTCAGACAAGTGTGCCTTCAAAGGCATATCCCATACGTATCGAAAATGACATCGATCTTTCTTTCTTCGAAGGTAAGGCTGTATCGATTTCTGGTAGTTTATTGCCCGGAGATAGGTTTTTCATGAAAAAGGGCGATATGCCTAAAGTTGTTGACGATGTCTGTGGCAATGATTACATGAAGGTCATCAAAAAAGAACTTATTATGGAGTATAGGGTTGCGGGTTATATGGAGGCAAAGAAAAACAACTTCGAAGAGGCGCTCAAATTGGTTAATTGGGCACTTGAAATGGACAAAACTCTTTGCGATACCTTCATTTCACGTGCTCAAATCTATTGTCTCAAAGGTGATTTTGTTTCGGGTATGGCAGATATCAAAGCTATAAAAAATGGTGTTTGTATTGCTGGACCGCAGGGTCATAACTTTATAATACTGGAGGAGATAGGACTAACGCTCGAAAAATCTGAAAGGAACAGCGATGCCTTAGAGGTGTACAAACTTGGTTTGGCTGCCTGCCAATCTGATATGTGTATTGAGGCGATGAATAAAAATATCAGTAAATTAAATCAAAGATAATGTTAACCAAAAATAATTGTCCTTGGTCAGCTTTTGATCCACAAGGCACCGGATTTTCTTCAAGGAGGAACTGCCGAAATCAGACAATGGCTCATTACGATATATAGGCAAATCATGTATAATAATTCTAGTTTTTTGTATTTAAAAAACAAAACATTTATAAATGCCCATTTACTTAAAAAAAGACTGGTAATGGTGAAACATTGGTAAAAGAAAATGGATATGCGCTTTTTGAAGGAAACACAGGTAGAATGTAAAAAATAAAGGGCATCTCTGTCCTGTGTCATGATCCCATTGTTATCCAAAAATATAGTTGCTGACTTGACAGAACTTGGCATTGATAATACAATTAATATTTTCAAGGGAGGTGAATATAATGCCATCAACACCAAAGATCATCCCTATTTCCAATCTCAGAGAAAACGCCAGCGACATAGTCAAGGATGTTTCAACAACCAGGCAACCGGTTTTCATTACTCGGCGAGGACGTGCAGCGGTTGTCATGGTGAGCATGGAGACGTACGAAGAGACTCAACGCGAGCTTGACATATTAAGGCTACTTGCAAAAGGAGAGAAAGAGATAGAGGCCGGAGTCGGTTACGACTTGGATGAAGTTTTGAGAGAGGCCGAACGCTTTCTTGAGGTAACAAAACGGTGAAGGTTCGTTTTACACCCACAGGACGAATGCATTTTCTTGACGCTATTGCTTACATTTTCCGTGATAATCCTTCCGCTGCGGTAAAATTCCGCGAGAAGGCAGAAAAAGTACTTTCACGGCTAAAGACATATCCAGAATCAGGAAGGCTCATTCCTGAGTTCCCCGACCTTCCTTTTCGTGAAGTTATTGTGAGACCGTATCGGTTTTTCTATAAGATTAAGAATGATACTGTCTGGGTAATAGCCGTGTGGCACAGTTCACAGTTGCCTGAAGAACCACAAGAACATGGCTAAAGAGAGAAGATATGGACACACCTTTATATTTTCATTTTCTATTCTTGCCCATTCCCAATAGGCTTTTATTATGCCATGGAAGGCAAGTATAGATATCTCAGGCACCATTTATAATATTATTCTCTATCTTTTTTTGCCGCACAAACATAACCAGTACAACATGGTGAAACATTGGTAAAAGAAAATGGATATGCGCTTTTTGAAGGAAATACAGGTAGAATGTAAAAAATAAAGGGCATCTACATCATATGTCTACTGGGAAAATTGAGGCCGCAAGTGTTTTTTAACTATTGATCGAACATATGCGGCTTCAATTTTAGTTTTTACTTAAAATAAATTTAATCAACAGCTATCATAACATTTGTTGCCTTGATGACGGCATACACATCTTTACCCGGCGTAAGTCCTAAACTATCTGTTGACGTTTTTGTGATAATCGAAACCACTTCTGCACCGCCTGGAATCTCGATTACAACCTCTGAATTAACTGCGCCCGGTGTGACGCTTTTAATTTTGCCCTTTAATACGTTCCTTGCACTTATCTTCATAAACCGTTACCTCCCTTTTTGGATGATATTATTTATAATAGTAATAAAAAAGGTTATTGTCAATTTTAGACATTTGCACGGGAAATTGCCCTGAACTATTTTGTAACTATTTGATATGTATAATGGTGAGCATTTTTCAAGAAGATCGCCCTATGACAGACAGATTCGCCCACCTGTTATTTCCCGATGCAGAAGCGTTGGAAGATTTCGTCGAGAATGTCATCTGGACAGGTTTCACCTGTGATTTCACCAAGATAAAAGAGTGCATTGTTAAGGGCATATGCTATGATTTCAAGCGGCATATCTATTTTAATCAGTCGCGTTGCTTCCTCTATTTCTTCTAATGACATTTTAAGTGCATTTCTGTGTCGTTCGTTTGTAATGAAGGCGCCAGGGCTTTTCATCCCCTTTTCCATAAGTTTCTTATATATGTTGTCTTTTAGCTGTTCAAGTCCTACGTCTTTTAATATTGATATCTCGTTCCAATCAAGACCTCTCGAACTGAGTTCATGAGTATCAAGTCTTTGTGGCAGATCAATTTTATTAACTGCAACTATTTTCCTTTTTGAAATGATACGTTTATAGATATTTTTATCTTCATTGGTGAATTGGCTTGAGTTGTCAAGAAGCCAGATAACAAGGTCTGCATCAGGAATCCTTTGCCTTGTCTTCTCAATTCCCGCACTTTCAACTATGTCAATCGGGTTCCTTAGCCCTGCGGTATCGATGATCTTTATCTTTATGCCTTTGATGTGTATTGAATCTTCAACAAGGTCTCTGGTTGTACCGGGAATGGGGGTAACGATTGCCTTTTCTTTGAGTATCAGCGCATTCAATAGGCTTGATTTCCCGACATTGGGTTTGCCGAGGATGAGTACTTCGAAACCCTGCTTAACCGCTTTGCCTTCATAATATGAATTAATCAGCTTTTTTATAAGATGTTTTGTTTGTTTGAGTATTGGAAATATGTTTTTTATATCGACATCAATGTCCTCTTCGGGGAAATCGATAAGGGCTTCAACCTCAACAACCGCCTTTTTGATGTTTAATTTGATTAAATTAAGCTTTTCAGACAATCTTCCGCTGAGATGCCCTATTGCATTTTGTAGCTCTTCATCTGTTTCGCTCTGTATAATATCAAGAACAGATTCAGCCTGTATCAGGTCTATTCTGCCGTTGAGGAACGCCCTTTTTGTGAATTCGCCTGGTTCGGCAAGTCTTGCGCCATGCTCCATCATTAAGTTGAGTATGTTTTTTTGTGTTGCATAGCCGCCATGGGCATAGACCTCAACGATGTCCTCTTTCGTGTAGGTATGTGGTGCACCCATAAAGACAACAAAGACCTCGTCGATATCCTTGTTATTCTTTGGATCTACGATATTGCCGAGATAAAGTCTGCGGGAAAGAAATGTTTTACGTTTTTTTTTAGGTACGAAGATATCCTTTAAAACTGAATGGGCGAGGTGCCCGCTCATCCTTATTATGCCTATCCCCCCTTCACCGGGAGGTGTAGAGATGGCGCATATAGTGTCAGCGGTTTCCATTCACGAACTTGCGGTTTCCATTCGTAATCCTGTTTAGTGAGATAATCACCTTTTTTGTATGCCCTTCACCTTCACTTTTTGTTTTGATGTTTCTGTTGTGTTTGAAAAGGGTGTGAATAACCCTTCTTTCATAAGGATTTAAGGGGTCAGTCTTCAGTGGCCTTCCAGTTCTTTTTACCCTATCGGCGAGTCTTTTAGCCATGATTGTTAGGCTTTTTTTTCGTTTTTCACGATAGCCGTTTATATCGATAAGTAACTTCAAGCCCTGCTTGTATCTTTTCGCAATTGCAAGGCGAAGCATGTATTGTAAGGACTCCAGAACATCCCCTTCTTTTCCAATAAAGATATCTCCGTGGTCAGATTGAACGAGAAATGTGAGTCTGTCTTTTGTTTTTGTTGCCCTTACGCTAAAGGATAGACCTACAAATTTTGAAACTTCTTCGAGAAATCTTTTACCGTACTCTTCAGGCTCTTCAACATTTTCAGTAACCTCTAGTTTTTCAACAGTTTCTGGCATCGCAGTTGTTTTCAAACGTGCGGTTATCCTTATCTTTTTGCTGCCGAGCAGGCCAAGAATGCCTTTTGTGTCAACCTCCTTTACATCTATGTCGAGGTCTTTTTCTTCTGCATTCAGTTCCAGAGATGCCTTTTTTATTGCCTCTTCATATGTTTTACCTTCTATTTCTATAAAATCCATGGTGCCCCCTCAAGAGACTTTTTTATTGATGTAATATTGTTGTCCGATAGAAATGACATTATTTACAAGCCAATACAGAACAAGACCTGACGGGAAACCCCAAAATAGGAAGGTAAAAAAGATGGGCATAAAAAGCATCATCTTCTCCTGCATGGGGTCTACACTGGTTGGGGTCATCTTCTGTTGAATCATCTGGGTAATACCCATTATCAATGGAAGTATCCTTATTGGTATTGTGAAACCCATTACCGTGAATGAAAACAGGTCTTCAGGTGCGGAAAGGTCGTTAATCCAGAACATAAAAGGTGCATGCCTTAGCTCGATTGCACCTGAAAGTGCCTTGTATAAGGCGAAAAACACTGGTATCTGGATGATCATCGGAAGGCATCCACCCATAGGGTTGACACCTTTTCTCTTATAAATCTCCATCATTTCCTGGTTCAATTTTTGTTTATCATCCTTGTACTTTTCCTTTAGCTTTGCTATCTGAGGCTGAAGTTTTTGCATTTCTTTCATTGATTTGTAACTCTTCACGCTCAGAGGATAGAAAATGATTTTGATGAGTATTGTAAGAAGGATGATATCTATGCCGTAATTATGAGTGACCTTGTTAGAAAGATTAAGCCCCATGATAAGTGGTTTTGCGATGACATCAAACCATCCGAAGTCGACTATCTTTTCGGCTTTTACATTTAGCCCTGCAAGTATATCAGATTTTTTTGGGCCGAAATATAGTTTCGCCGAAAGAACCGGTTTATCTATAGACAACCTAAGTATCGGCAGGCTTTCGTTTGACTTTGGATCTTGTTTCAAAATGGTGAGTGGAGATAGTGATGACTCCTGCGGAATGTAGATAAACGCAAAAAAACCATCATCAAGACCTGCATATTTAAAATCTTTTGGTATTTCGATTTCTTTTTCGAGCTTTTCAATCTGTTCAAATTTTTTACCGTTAAAATAAAATGGTCCTTTAAAGGTGTAATTTGACTCCTTTTTTCCGGTAATCATGACAAGATCGACCGATGTTTTGTCGTTTTCTGACGATTCAACTTCAACATCCATGTCTATTGCGTATGAATCAGGATAAAATCTATACTTTTTGATTACCCTGGTACCATTTGTCAATGTTCCCGTGAAGACGAGGGTATCTTCTTTGTTGGTTACATATAAATTTGTTTTGTCTGGTTTAAATACTGCACCGTCATCTACGATTTCATTTTGTATTCTTTTGAAAACCTTTGGTGTAAAGATGTATGGCATTATGTTTTCGACCATCTCTTTTTCTTTGCTGTCTTTTACGGTTTCCTTATAATTTTTTAGTTTCACGCTTTTAATGCCGCCGCCCACGTCAAGAAAGGTTATTTTCAAAAGTGGTGTCTCTACAAAAATTTCTTTCGTCTCTGTGACTGGTTTAGTTAAGGGTCTTTTTGTAGGTTCACCTTTTAGAGGTTTGACTTTTATACCTTTTTGAACTTCCTGAATGGTGGATTGAGCCTTTTGCTGTTCCTGGTCTTTTGTTTGAACCTGTTCTGTTTTTTGTTGCGATACATCAGGTTGCTGTGATTTGGGTGTAAAATACATTTGAAAAACAAATAAGATGGCGATTGTCAAAACCAGTGCTATAATGGTACGTTTTTCCATTCAGTTCCTCCGCTATTTTACCGGGTCATATCCGCCCGAATGCAAGGGGTTGCATTTTAATATCCTTTTAAGGCCATTCAGCGTACCCATGATAATGCCTTTCTTTTCAATCGATTCCTTCATGTAACAAGAGCAGGTAGGATAAAATCTGCACTCAGTTGGGACGAACGGAGATATATATGTGATGTAAATATCTATTAATAAAATGACAATCTTCTTCATTATTGGATGTTCCTGCTTAACAGACAATGAAGTTCCTGAAATGTAACCTCATGTGTCAGTTTTTGCGGCAGTGTTTTTATTCTTATAAGATGGTTTTTGTTGTCATTAAATAAATATTTATTTAACCTAAAAAATTCCCTTGCAAGACGTTTCATCTTATTTCGTTTGACCGCACACCCTGCTGCCTTCTTTATGCTTACCCCAAATCTTTTTATTCCCGTATTATTGTTATGTAAAAGAAGGATAAAATGGTCTGTTTCCCTGTACTTTTTCCATTTTATACCCTGAAAATCCTTTTTATTCAACCTTTCTTTTTTAGTGAAAGTGAATTCCATGACATTCATCTGTCTGTCAACAACTGTAAGTGACCAGCGATTATTAAATTAGCTTTGATTTGTTTGTCTTATTTAAAAATAGAGATCACTAAAATTAGAACTAAACAGACAGTTGTTTTCTTCCTTTTGCCCTTCTTCTTCTAATAACATCTCTTCCGGATGCAGTTCTCATTCTCACAAGAAAGCCATGTGTTCTCTTTCTGCTTTTGTTGTGAGGCTGGTAAGTCCTTTTCATTATGTCACCTCTTAATTATTTCAAGGTATTACTTAAACATAAAAAGACTGTAAGTGTCAATAACAAGTGTGGTATCTGTAGGGATTGTTTAAATCCTTGATTTTTTGAACAAACCCATGTAAAATTCACAAAATTAACCTCGATTTTTTAATTTTCAAAAGGAGTTTACATGAAAAAGTATGAGTCGGATAATATTAGAAACGTTGGTATATTTTCACATGGAGGAGAAGGGAAGACATCTATTGTTGAGGCTATGCTTTTTCTTTCAGGTGAAAACAATAGACTCGGAAGGGTTGATGATGGTACCTCTTTGATGGACTATGAGCCTGAGGAGGTTGAAAGAAAGATCACTATTTCTTCATCACTCGCATGTTTTGAGTGGGGAAAAAACAAGTTCAATTTTATAGATACGCCCGGCGATGACAATTTCATTTTCGATGCCAAATTATGTATGCGTGTACTCGATGCGGCAGTGATTGTGGTTAGCGCAGTTTCAGGTGTTAAAGTGGGAACCGAAAAGGTATGGCAGTACGCAAACGAGTTTTCAATACCTGTGTGTATCTTTATTAATAAACTTGACAGGGAGAGGGCTGATTTTGAAAGAACTGTAGAAGATGTGCAGAAAAATTTTACCGATACAAACCCTTTGGTTATACAATTTCCGATGGGCAAAGAGGAATCGTTAAGGGGCGTTGTAGACCTTCTATCAATGAAGGCTTATGTTTATAAAGATGATGGTTCCGGAGGTTTCGACCGCATCGATATACCTTCTGAGTTTCAGGCTGAAGCAAATAAATACAGAGAAAAACTTGTTGAGATTGCTGTTGAAATGGATGATGAAGTAATGGAACGCTATCTTAATGGAGATGAGATAAAGGAAGAAGAAATAGAGAAATGTCTGAAGGACGGTATTTGGACAAGGCGTATTGCACCGATTATGTGTGGTTCTGCGGCAAAAAACATAGGTATCAATACACTTTTGGATAATATTGTAAGGTGTTTTCCACCCCCTACATACAAGAACGAAGTTGAAGGATTGGATCCAAAGACGGGAAATACGTTGAAGAGAAAAATAAAATCAGATGAACCTTTTAGTGCATTCGTGTTCAAAACCATTACCGATCCCTTTGCTGGCAAGCTAACATTGTTTAAGATCTATTCCGGTGAAATACATCCTGATATGACAGTCCTGAATGTTTCAAAAGATGAAAAAGAGAGAATAGGGCAGATATTCTTTCTTGTTGGAAAAAAGCAAAAATCGGCTGGGTTTGCTTCGGCTGGTGACATTGCTGTTCTGTCAAAACTGAAGGACGTTGGAACAGGTGATACATTGTGTGATGAGAAGAACCCAATCAAATATAAAGAGGTTTCTATTTCACAGCCTGTGATTTCCTTTTCCCTTCAGCCAAAGGCAAAAGGAGATGAGGATAAGCTTAACACCTCTCTTGCCAGACTGATAGAAGAAGATCAGACGATAAAATATTCAAGGGATGAACAAACCAAGGAGTTTATCCTTTCCGGTATGGGACAGGTGCATATCGAGGTTGTTGTAGAAAAGATGAAGAGAAAGTTTGGTGTTGAAGTAGACCTGAAAGAGCCGAAAGTACCTTATAAAGAAACAATCAAGGGAACTACAAAGGTTCAGGGGAAATATAAAAAGCAGTCGGGTGGCAAGGGACAGTACGGTGATACCTGGCTCGAAATTGGACCTTTACCAAGGGGTGAAGGTTTTGAATTTGTTGATAAGATTGTGGGTGGTGCAATTCCAAGACAATACATACCTGCGGTTGAAAAGGGTATTGTTGAGGCGATGCCGCAGGGCATTCTTGCCGGCTACCCTGTAACAGATGTTCGTGTTATGCTTTATGACGGTTCATATCACGATGTTGACTCTTCGGAAATGGCCTTTAAGATAGCCGCTTCGATGGGTTTTAAAAAGGGTCTGGAGCAATGCAATCCTACTCTACTCGAACCTATAATGAGGATTGAAGTTATTGTGCCTGATGAATTTATGGGTGATATTATGGGTGATATGAACTCCCGAAGAGGAAAGATCATCGGAGTTGAATCAAAAGGCAGTAATCAGGTGGTAAAAGCTGCAGTTCCAATGGCGGAGATTTTAAAATATGCCCCTGACCTTCGTTCTATGACGGGCGGAAGGGGTTCGTTTATGGTTGAGTTTTCCCATTATGAGGAAGTTCCTGCACATATAGCGCCGAAGATAATAGAACAAGCAAAGAAGGAAAAAGAACAGGAAAAGTAAAAAAAGGGTTTTAGGGGCAAGAGGTAGAAAGTTCAAAGGCTAATGCCGTCCTTGCCCCTTTTTTATTATGAGAGCGGTTGTTCAGAGGGTCAAAAACGCATCTGTAGAGGTCGACGGCAAAGTAGTTGGAAGTATAAACCGTGGACTGATGGTGCTTCTTGGGATAGGCAGGGACGACACCGTCAGGGATGTCCAATGGATGGTTGATAAAATCATTAACCTCAGGATATTCGAGAAAGAAACCGGTAAACTTGATGAATCGCTGCTCGACATACAAGGTGAGTTGCTCATTGTATCGCAATTCACGCTTTATGGAGATTGCTCCAAAGGTAGGAGGCCGTCTTTTACAAGTGCTATGGGTGCAGAAGATGCCAGGAGAATGTTTGAGATATTTGTTGAAGCGGCGAAAAAAGATGTAAAAAGGGTGGAAACCGGTATATTTCAAGCATCTATGAACATATCCCTTGTCAACGAGGGCCCGGTTACATTGATAATAGAGTCTAAATCATAAAGATATAAAGAAACTTAACCAAAAAAATTTTTTAACCTACCCTTAAAAACCCACGCTTTTTAAAAAATATTTATAAATAACTTGACCGATTCTACGCACTATAGTATTAAGATATTGAATACATAAAATCTTTAAAAAGGGCAAAATATGTCTGATTCTAAAAAGAAAAAAGCGCCTAACATAGATATTTTTAGGGCATGGTGCAAGGCTTGCGGGATATGTGTTGCATTTTGTCCAGCAGGTGTTCTCGCTCGCGACGAGGGGGGCTACCCATACGTAAAAGAACCTGACAAATGTATCAGTTGTGGTTGGTGTGAGATGAGATGCCCTGATTTTGCAATAACCGTTTACAATAAAGATAAGAAAAGAAATTTTGAAAATGACTATCCCGAGGAAAGACAGGGAAAATAATCGCAGGAGATAAAGATTGAAGAAAAAGACAAAAAAGGAGCTGCTGCTTCAGGGCAATGAGGCCATAGTAGAGGGGGCTTTACGTGCCGGTTGTCGTTTCTTTGCGGGTTATCCCATAACTCCGGCCACCGAGATATCAGAACTACTCTCTGTAAGGCTTCCACAGGTGGATGGAACGTTCATACAGATGGAGGATGAGATAGCAAGCATGGGTGCCATTATAGGCGCATCTCTTGCCGGCGCAAAGTCCATGACTGCGACGAGCGGTCCTGGATTTTCTCTCATGCAGGAGAACCTTGGTTATGCAGTCATTGCAGAGGTACCTTGTGTCATTGTTGATGCAATGCGTGGTGGACCAAGCACTGGTCTTCCCACTTTTCCGTCGCAAAGCGATGTCATGCAGGCAAGATGGGGTACCCATGGCGACCATCCCATTATCGTGTTGTGCCCATCCACAGTGAGGGAGTGTTATGATATTACGATAAAAGCCTTTAATATGGCAGAAAAATTTAGAACTCCGGTTATCATACTCGTCGATGAAGTGGTAGCCCATATGAGGGAGAAGATATCCATTGATGAAGACGAGGACATAGAGATATTTAACAGGGTTAAACCTACGGTGCCCCCAGAGTGGTATATACCATATGAAGATACCCCGAGGGGTGTTCCTGCGATGGCAAATTTTGGTGATGGATACCGTTATCATGTGACAGGTCTTACGCATGATATAAGGGGTTTTCCAACATCGAGACCAGATGAGATTGACCCTTTCATAAGGCGTTTGTTCAGAAAGATAAGCCAGCATTTTGCCGAGTTGCACATGGGAGAGTTTTTTGAGACGGATGATGCTGAAATCACTATTATTGCCTATGGGTGTGTGGCAAGATCCGCAAAAAGGGCAGCGAGGGACGCGAGAGAAAGGGGTCTGAAAGTTGGTGCACTGAAACTTAATACTATATGGCCATTTATGAGAACTCCAGTTGAAAAGGTGCTCCAGACATCAAAGATAATCATTGTACCAGAGATGAACATGGGGCAGATATCAAGAGAGGTAAAAAGGGTAAATAAAACCGATGCAAAGGTGTTTACGATAAACAAGGTTGATGGTACAATTATCACCCCCGAAGAAATATTGAGAAAGATCAAGGAGGTACGCTGATGGCTGAGGTGACCAAATTGATCCATAAATATTTGAGACATGACAAGAAATTTCCGCATGTCTGGTGTCCCGGTTGCGGTATCGGAATTATGCTTGGTTCTTTGATCAGGGCTATAGATGAATGTGGATATAACAAGGACGAGATTGTGCTTGTCTCTGGTATTGGGTGTACCGGAAGGATGCCTGTATATGTTGACTTCAACACGCTGCATACGACACATGGAAGGGCACTTACTTTTGCAACCGGTATAAAATTAGCAAATCCTGCCCTGAAAGTGATTGTCGTTATGGGCGACGGAGATGCCGTGGCTATTGGCGGAAACCACTTTATCCATGCTGCAAGAAGGAATGTTGATATTTCGACTGTCATACTGAACAACAGTGTGTATGGTATGACAGGGGGTCAGTACTCGCCGACAACACCGTATGGCATGAAAACCACAACATCTCCTTATTCAAATGTCGAACAATCTTTCAATATATCCGAACTAGCGGTTGCTGCTGGTGCAGTGTTTGTGGCACGTGGCACGGTATATCATGCGAAGATGTTGGATGGTCTTATGGAAATGACATTCAAAAAAAAGGGTTTCTCTGTGATTGAGGTCATAGGTCATTGCCATACACAGTATGGGAAATTAAATAGAATGGGCTCTGCTGTTGAAATGATGAAGTGGCAGAAAGAACACGCAGTTACAGTTGAAAAAGCTGCCCAGATGAAGGATGATGAATTAAAAGATAAGTTCAGGATTGGTGTTTTGGTTGATAAGGAATTGCCTGTTTTTCATGAAGAGTACGAAAAGATAAGAAGGTGGGCCAAAGAGGCAAAATGATGCAAAATCGAAACAGGATAAGGGCAGCGCATAGTTGATAGAAAGGGTTTTAAAATTAGAGGGTTGGGTGAACATCGATAAATCGAGCCTTATAGCTATCAAATATTAAAGGATTAAGACATGAGTTTTCGATATGACATACGTTTGAGCGGTTCTGGAGGGCAGGGTTTGATTCTTATGGGGATTATCCTTGCTGAGGCAATTGGTATTTACGATGGTAAATTCGTTAGCCAAACGCAAAGCTATGGGCCTGAGGCGAGAGGCGGTTCCAGCAAGGCAGAGGTTGTTTTAAGCGACACAGAGATTGATTATCCCAAGGCAATGAGTCTTGACTTGCTCCTTGCCATGAATCAAAAATCGTGTGACGACTATTATATGGACCTCAAGAATGATGGTATCCTTATTGTTGATTCGACATTTGTCAATCAAGTACCCATACAAAAGGCTTTTAGAATTCCATTCACAAGGATTGCCCGCGAGAACCTGAAACGTGAGATGGTAGCAAATATCGTAGCACTCGGGGCGATAGCTAAACTTACCACAATAGTTACACCGAAGGCAATCGAAGCGGCTGTGATGGCGAGAGTACCAAAAGGAACAGAAAAACTGAACCGTGATGCACTTAAGGCAGGAATGAATGCTGCGATGAAGGCTCAAAAGGCATCCGTACCTCAAATGCTGAGTGAGCGGGTAGATGAAGATACATGAATTTCAGGCTAAACAACTCCTCGGTGCTTACAATATCCCCATCCCTAAAGGCTATGTAATAACATCTTCGGAAGAAATACCAAAAGCAGTTGAGAATGTTGGCGGCTTTCCTGTCGTTGTCAAGGCGCAGATTCACGCAGGAGCGAGAGGCAAGGGCGGCGGCATAAAGATAGTAAACAACCTCGATGAGGCCCAAAATGCTACGTCTGGACTTCTTGGTAAAAGACTCGTTACACCGCAAACCGGCGAAGAGGGAAAACCTGTAAATCATCTGCTTTTTGAAGAGGCGCTTCAGGTCTCTAAAGAACTCTATCTTGGTATTACTGTTGACAGGGTGAACGCATGTGTCAGTTTGTTGGCGAGCGTCGAAGGCGGCATGGAGATTGAAAGGATTGCAGTTGAATCGCCTAAAAAACTCTTCAAAGAGAATATCGATCCTGGAATAGGTTTAAGACCTTTCCATGCAAACAGGATATGTTTTTCATTGGGTCTTGATGTATCTCTTTTGCGAAAGATGAGCGGTATCATATTAAGTCTGTACCGTCTTTTCATAGATAAGGATTGTTCTCTTGCAGAGATAAACCCGCTTGTAATTACAGAAAAAGGCGATGTTGTTGCGCTTGATGCAAAGATAAACATCGATGATAATGCACTTTACAGACATTCTGATTTTCAATCTTTGAGGGATATGGACCAGGAGAACCCGCTTGAGGTGGAGGCTTCGAAATACAATCTCAATTATATCAAACTTAAAGGTAATGTAGGGTGTATGGTAAACGGTGCTGGTCTTGCGATGGCAACGATGGATTTGATAAAGCATGTAGGTGCGTCCCCAGCAAATTTTCTTGATGTTGGTGGAGGAGCTACATCCCAGATGATTGCAGAAGGTCTTAAGATACTGCTTTTTGACGTTGATGTTAAGGTGATATTCATAAATATTTTTGGTGGCATTCTGCGTTGTGACACGCTTGCCAAGGGTGTTGTTGAGGCTGCGAGACAACTCGATATAAAATTGCCTATGGTTATCAGGTTGGAAGGGACAAACGTTGAGACAGGACGTCGGATATTTGCAGAATCCGGCCTTTCATTTGCCGTAGCAAACGGGATGGGTGATGCGGCTAAAAAGGTGGCAGAGGCGTTGAATGAGTAGCAATTTGTGATGTGAGACATTGGTTAATGGAAGCTGGATTATTATATACTGAATTAGATGATTTCCTGAAGTTTATTGCGTATAACATAAACATCGAGATAGTTGCTTTCGGCCATGAACTACCAGTTAAGACCAGGCGAATCACGAGGAGCAGATGAGCATTATAGTTGACCAAAATACCAAAGTGCTTGTACAAGGTATAACCGGTAACGAGGGCGCATTTCATACAAGACAGATGTTGGATTATGGAACCAACGTGGTTGCGGGGGTTACGCCCGGTAAAGGTTCGCAGAAATTTGATGGTATTCCGATATTTAACACGGTTGTGGCTGCTGTAAACGAAACAGGCGCTAATGCATCTGCCATTTTTGTGCCTCCTGCCTTTGCAGCCGATGCTGTCCTTGAGGCGGTAGAAGCTGGCATAGAGATTGTTGTATGTCTTACAGAAGGAATACCAACTATAGATATGATTACCGTAAGACATTACATGAAGGACAAAAATGCTGTGCTAATTGGCCCTAATACCCCGGGCATTATATCACCAGGAAAGTGTAAGATAGGCGTAATGGCAGGCTATATCCATAAAGAAGGTAACGTTGGAATCATTTCGAGGAGCGGCACATTAACCTATGAAGTGGTTGACCAGCTTACAAAGATAGGAATCGGTCAGTCGACATGTATTGGAATAGGAGGCGATCCGATTATCGGCCTCAAGTATGTGGATCTTCTCGAGATGTTCGAAAAGGATAACGGGACTGATGCCGTAGTAATCATTGGGGAGATCGGTGGTCAGGCAGAGGAACAGGCTGCTGCTTATTTCAAGGAAAATATGAAAAAACCTGTTGTAGCGTTTATTGCAGGTGTGACAGCTCCTCCAGGAAGACGCATGGGTCATGCAGGCGCTATAGTCTCAGGCGGAGTAGGGGACGCTGCCACAAAGATTAAGACGCTCGAAGCGGCAGGTATCAGGGTTGTGAAAAATCCATCTGATATTGGTAAAACTGTATCTGATGTGCTTTTTTGATCAATACCCTGATTTTTATTTAATATCGGTCAGTTCAATCTTTTGGTCGTCAATAAATACTAATGGTTTGCCTTTAGTGCTACCTGGTCTTCTATCGGTTATTATAATCTCTCTTGTTTCTTTTCTTCGTTCCGCATATATAACCCCTTGTACTGACAGAGAAGACAATCCTTCTATGATTTCGTCTGCTTCTGTCCGCATTCCGCAGCC
>Ga0116190_1001161_pt1 | contig 23769 bp, 30 predicted proteins | sample AD_JPNTR4_MetaG_FD_89808 | JGI IMG/M metagenome (GOLD analysis project Ga0116190, IMG submission 89808) | Active sludge microbial communities of municipal wastewater-treating anaerobic digesters from Japan - AD_JPNTR4_MetaG | ecosystem: Engineered > Bioreactor > Anaerobic > Digestate | place...
CTCCACAACACCGTCAAATCCGCCAAGTCCTGTCCAGAAAGCCCGCCCCCCAGCGGGCTTTCTGTGTTACGATCAGCACTATTATTGGCAGAGAATCCAGTCATTTTCGCATGATTTCGGGGAGTTTTTACTGTAACCATTTATGCACCCCCAATTCTTTGAAAACCCTGCGGATATTTTGAATCATGTGCTGGACGGACTGCTGACGACAGCGTAACTTTCGTGCAAGTTGGCGAATTGAATATCCTGACATCAGCCCAATGCAAACGGCCTTTTCATTTCCCGATAAGTGAGTCATCGCATCCTGGATGTCATAGCACAATGCCTTGTTTTCAGTATAAGCCAATGCTTCTTCTTGCGGATCTGTTAAACCAAGTTCTCTGAGAAATTCATGATAATACTCATCTCTGACGGTTTGCTTACGAAGTAGGTCAATAATCGTGTTGTCAATCAGCGAAGTCAGGACAGTTCGCTCTTCAGCCCCCAGTTTATGTTGAGGGTCATATTTGAAATTCAAAATCTCCAAGATAATGCTTTGCTGGACATCCGGCCAGTCATGTTCCGGCACACCAAAAAACTTGGCCCGCTGCACGATTAAATCCACCTTCCACTGCTCTACCAAATCCCCGTAACTTAATGTCTTTTCATTCATGGCTGCGTCCTTTCGTATCGAAAGTTTTAGTTTGCTGACCAGCCCAATGCCGGTCATCGCAGCCACCACTATCTTCACGTTATGGGGTCATTTATGTAGCCAGTTACGTGACTCAAGATAGTCACGTGTGTCCTCACGTGACGGTCACGTGATCAATTTATGGGGTCAGAATGTGTCACGTGTTAGTCACGTGACGGTCACGTGACTAAAAATGACCCCTTAAATTCGGGATGCGTTTTTGGCTTGAGAAACGAATAACCCTATAGAGGCGAACAATGGGGTTTGCCAAGGCAACGGAGACAAGAAATGGACAAGAACAATCTTTATATCCCAACAGACATCTTTATTACCGAACTCGCTGAAGTCTACCACGCAAAAGCAGGACAATATCTGTCCAGTCATCAACTCATTGACTTTATGAAATGCCCGCTGCTGCATCATAAAAAGCGAATGGGCATCATCCAGGATCAGGAAACCACTTCTTTTCTGGTGGGACATGCCGCTCATGTGCGGATTCTGGAGGGTCGAGCTGAATACGAAAGCCGCTTTGCCATGGGTGGACCGATTAATCCGACAACTGGCAAGCCCTATGGCAGCCTGACCAAGAAGTTCGCTGAATGGAAGGAAGCGCAACAGAAACCCGTCCTGACATTTGAACAGATGGATTTGGTCGAGCAGATGGCTCGTGGCGTTGCCATCCATGACACTGCGGTGGATTTGATTTCCTACGGTATCGCCGAAGGCGTTATTCGCGCCGACTATTGCGGCATTCCCTGCCAGATTCGCCTGGACTGGCTCAATCCCAATCGCGGTATTGTGGATTTTAAGACCTGCGATGACCTCACATGGTTTGAAGCCGACGCACGTCGGTATCGTTATCACAATCAGATGGCCTTCTACCAAGCTGTTTTGAAAGAAGCGATTGGTAGCTATGTGCCGGTTCATCTGATTGCCATCGAAAAGAAAGAACCCCACCGCTGTGGTGTCTGGCGCGTATCCGACGACTGCCTGGCCATGGCTCGGCATGACAATGAGGCGGCCATTGATCGCCTTGTGTCATGCCGCAACAAAGACATCTGGCCGACCGGCTACGAGGAAGTTCGGCTCATGGATGTCGCATAGCCCCCATCCTTTGCCCGGACGGTTTTTTGCGGTTGGTCACTAACTCAAACGACAACCCGCCGTCCGGGCCATGTCGGCGAGGAAAACGGTTTTGCCCGGGTCTCATAAGCCCGGTTTGTCGGTTCGACTCCGGCACTCGCCATTGGGCCCGGCCGGTCAAAACAACATCAAACTTTAACCAGAGGAATAAACATGACACTATTGGAATCTGTACTCAATCAAAATCATATGCGTGCCCCCAAGGGCATCGTATATGGTCCACCGGGTGTGGGAAAGACCACCTTCGGTGCAGGCACACACAAACCGATTATCATCGATTGTGAAAATGGTGCTGCACATATGCAGTGCGACAGGACTCCGTATCTGGCCGACTGGGATGCCATCCAACCGTGGCTGGAGGCCTTGGCCTATGATGAGCATACCTATGGAACCGTGGTTATCGACTCGATTGACTGGTTGTTGCGGCGGCTGGAAGAACGCGTGGCCGGTGTTAATGGCGATGCCAGAAACATGGACAAGACCATGAATCGTTCGCATGGCGGTTACGGCAACGGAAAACAGGTGCTTCGCAACTATGTCTATCAGTATCTGATGCCAACCCTGGATGCCATTGTCAATCGTGGAATCTCAGTGGTTCTTTTGGCGCATGCCTCCCGGCGCAGTATTACCACCATCGACGGCATCGTGATGGAAAAATCAGCTCCCGAAATCCATCCAGACCTGATGAATACGATGGTTGAGTGGTCGGACTTTGTCGGCGCTGCTCGCATGGATGGTGACTGTCGGGAACTGGTGCTGAATGAAACCGCTCAGCTGCTGGCCAAAAACCGTTATGGCATCACGGAGGTTCTGCTACTGGACTGGAACTACTTTATGAACGCAATGAACAATCACAAACCTCAATTAACAGGAGAAACAATCAATGGCTAATCTGAACAATTTCAATGCAAATGAAGTCGAACCGAATGTAGGGTTTGAACCGGTGCCTGCGGATAAATACATCGCGATGATCACCGCCTCGGAAATGAAACCGACCAAAAACGGGGACGGCAGTTATCTGGAACTGGAACTGACCATCCTGGAAGGCCCGTACAAGGACCGTAAAATCTGGGACCGGTTGTGTCTGAATCATCCCAATGCCCAGACCGTCAAGATAGCACGGGGATATTTATCCTCGATTTGCCGGGCGACGGGCGTCATGCAACCCAAGGACAGCTGCGAACTGCACAATATTCCGATGTGCGTCACAGTTAAATGCAAAAAGCGTGACGACAACGACGAGATCACCAACGAGGTTCGGGGTTACGCGAAAAAGGAAAGTGTCGCTGGGAAACCCCAGCAGGCAGCGCCTACCGATAATACCCCTCCGTGGAAGCGATGACCATGAACAAAAAGGCCAAAGGGGCACGTCTGGAACGAAAGACCATTAAGATGCTGCAGTCGGCCGGATACCAATGTATCCGGTCGGCGGCATCCCTGGGACCGTTCGACATCATTGCCATGAATCATCTGGGTTTTCGATGTATTCAGATTAAATCTAATGACTGGCCCCGACCGGACGAACGAGAAGGCTTACGGGCGGCGGCGAAAAGCCTGCCGCCCAATGCCCTGATTGAATGCTGGCGATGGAACGATAACGCCAGAGAACCCATTATCAAATTACTGGATGAATTTAACTGAATCGAAAGGATCAAACATGGAACTTGTATTTTCTCTTATTTTGGGTGCTTGCGTGGGATTGATTATTGGAATTTTGATTGGTTTGGAACTGGCGGTAAAGCCCGATGTCAATCATCAAGTGGATGATTTGAATAGCCAGGCACAGAAAAGTCTGAATGATTTTCAGGAAACGCAATGCCAAATCGCACATGTCAGCCAAAAGGCAGAAACCGCTCATCGTGACCTCAAATCCAAAATTACAGAATTGGCAAATCAGGAATAGACAATGCGATTTGAAAAGCTGTTCCCAACCTTGTTAATCATTTTGGATATTTGTGCAGCGCTGGCATATTTGCCTTCAGGCGATTGGCGACGCGTTGTGTACTGGCTGGCCGCTGCAATCCTGACAACCTGTGTAACCTATTGAGCATGCAATTACGAGATTACCAACAACAATCTGTCGATGCGGTCTATGATTATCTCCGGAACCGGGATGGCAACCCCTGTGTTGTCATCCCGACCGCCGGAGGTAAAACGCCAGTGATGTCGACCATCTGTACGGATGCGGTTAATCTGTGGGATGGTCGAGTGCTGGTACTGGCCCATGTCAAAGAACTGCTGGAGCAAACGGCAGGCACGCTCAGTCAGATTGCTCCGGATTTGGATATTGGGATTTATTCGGCAGGACTGAATCGTCGCGATACCGAACACAGCATTCTCGTTGCAGGGATTCAGTCGGTCTACAAACGGGCGTGTGATTTGGGTGCCTTCGATTTGGTGTTAATTGACGAAGCCCACATGATTCCGCCTTCAGGTGAAGGCATGTATCGTACCTTCCTGCAGGAAGCACTGGTGGTCAATCCGAATCTGCGGGTTATTGGTTTAACGGCCACGCCATTTCGGATGACGACGGGGATGATTTGTGGGCCGGATAATCTGCTTAATGAAATCTGTTTTGAAGTCGGTGTTCGGGAACTGATTGTTCAGGGATACCTGTGTCCTTTGAAAAGCAAGGCCGGACGGCAAAAGGCAGATACATCCGGCCTGCACCTTCGCGGCGGTGAGTTTATTGCCTCAGAGGTCGAAGACCTGATGGACCAGGATGCCTTGGTCTCATCGGCCTGCACGGAAATCATCGAGCAAACCACCAGCCGAAACAGCGTGCTTATTTTTGCTTCCGGCGTCAGTCACGCCCGGCATATTCAGACACTCCTGCAGCAACGTGTCCGGCAAGAGGTTGGACTGGTAACGGGTGATACATCTGCAGGTGAACGAGCGGAACTGTTGGCCCGCTTTAAACGCCAAATCGTCAAGGCTGATTTATTCGGCAATAATAAACCGCCATTGAAATACCTGGTTAACGTCAATGTGCTGACGACCGGATTTGATGCGCCGAACATCGATTGTGTGGTTCTGCTGCGCCCAACCAATTCACCCGGTCTTTATTATCAGATGGTGGGTCGCGGATTTCGGCTGCATCCATCGAAAGAAGATTGTTTGGTGCTGGACTTTGGCGGCAACATCCTGCGACATGGGCCGGTGGATAGTTTGCAGATTAAAGACAGCGCTTCCGGCAAAGGTGATGCCCCTGCAAAAGAATGCCCCGAATGCCATTCGGTTGTTCATGCCGCTTATGCTACCTGTCCGGAGTGCGGTTATGAATTCCCACCGCCGGAGCGTCAACAACATGATGCTCGTGCCAGTACTGCAGGAATTCTGTCAGGACAGACCGAAGATACAGAATACCCAGTCTATGACACATTGTATCACCACCACATGAAACGCAATGCCGGTCCGGATGATCCCCCAACACTACGGGTTGAATACAATATTGGATTTAATCAGTATCAATCCGAATGGGTGTGCTTTGAACATACTGGATACGCACGAAATAAAGCCGAGGGCTGGTGGCGGGCACGGAGCAATGATCCGATTCCGAATACAGTCCAGGAAGCCATTGAACTGGCCGAGGCAGGTGCACTTGCCCCAACCGAGCAGATTACCGTTCGCCGTGTTACAGGCCAAAAATATGACCGCATTATCAATTATCGACTTGGGCCCAAACCGTCATTGCTCGATGGTAGCCAGGAGCGCGATGACGGAAATCTACCAGACTATTCGTGGGCCGAAGATGATATCCCTTTTTAACGGAGAATTTAATGACAACATATAAAGGTGCATTTGAGCATTGTTCGTGGTGCAACGGACGTGGCTGTAACCAGTGCCACTTTGAACGCAAAAAATATGAGGATCAATTCAAGATACCGCAGCCGCTATTTTCCGCAGAGATCAATGATCCCGAGGATATGCAACTGCTAAAAGATGTTTTCGGGCGTGAGGCGATGGAACATGCCTTCGGACCGGATGGTGGTGGCATGCAGGAAATTGAACAGGCTGCGACGCTGGCCTCCTTCAAACAGGCACTGCGAAAGCACAATAAAGCCACGCCAACAATGGCCTGCCCCCAGTGCGGCACCGAATATGAGGACTTTGATGGATTGGGTGTACTGCATTGTGACAGTTGCGGCTATTGCAAACATGCTTCTATCACGGGTGGGCAGTGTGATTATTGCGGACAAGCACAAGGGACGTAGCTGGTGAATCATCATATACAACAAGCATCTATACAATATTTACAACACGGACTATCGGTTCTGCCTGCTAAGCGTGCGGACAAACGTCCTTGTATCGGCTCATGGAAACAGTATCAAAAGCGATTGCCCACCCAGACAGAATTGGACGCATGGTTCAGTAATCCGCAGGATGGAATCTGCATTATCACGGGTCAAATTTCGGGGAACCTCGAAATTATCGATTTTGATAACGGCGGCGAGTTATTCGATATATGGTATCAGCTCATTCCTGCTGACATCCGAAATCGCATGGTGATTGAACAAACCCCATCCGGAGGTTGGCATGTGATATATCGCTGTGAAACCGAGGTCAGCGGCAATATGAAACTGGCCCAGCGGAAAGACGGCAATAAAATTCACACTCTCATCGAAACCCGCGGTGAAGGCGGGCTGTTTTTATGTGCACCGACAGCCGGATACGAACTCATGCAGGGAGAATTTGCCAACCTGTTAAATTTAACCGAATCCGAACGCGAAATTCTGCTCGAAGCTGCATGGTCACTGAATGAGTATATTCCCGAGCCCGTTCAGCATTCACAACATTCGGATAGTTCGGCCTTGCGGCCGGGTGATGATTACAATATACGCGGCAACGTTATCGAATTACTCAAATCACATGGTTGGCAGTTTGTCAATGCATGCGGTGATAATCAGCGCTGGCGCAGGCCGGATAAGGCCAAGGGATGGTCGGCGACATTACGCACCACGGATAATGTTTTCTATGTATTCAGTTCCAATGCAGCGCCGTTTGAGTCCAACAAGGCCTATTCACCGTTTATGGTGTACACCATTCTGGAACATGGCGGTGATTGCAGTAAAGCAGCCCTGGAATTATCAAAACAAGGATATGGTCAGCCCACGAGTCCAGCGGAATCAGACGATGTCGACCTCTCCGGTATTCTCAGTCCCCCGGAAGATAAACCCAAAACTGAATTATTCGATCCCGGTCAATTGCCAGATGAATTATTACGCATCCCGGGGTTCGTTTCAGAACTGATGGACTTCTGTCTTGAAACCGCTCCCTATCCGAATCTGGGATTGGCATTTTGCGGCGCATTGAGTATGCAATCCTTTCTGTGTGGTCGGAAAATTCGTGACCCGGGAAACCTGCGAACCAATATTTATTTATTGGCACTGGCCGGTTCATCCAGCGGAAAAGACTGGCCCCGGCAGATTAATTCGCACATCTTCATGGAAATCGGCAAGACCGATGCACTGGGGGATAAGTTTGCCTCCGGTGAGGGTATCCAGGATGCGATGAATCTGACAGCATCGATGCTGTTTCAAAATGATGAAATCGACGGGATACTGATTTCACTGAATAAATCCCGCGATGGCCGTTTTGAAAGTATCATGGGAACACTGCTGACCATGTACACATCCAGCGGCTCGGTCTATCCCATGCGTCGAAAGGCAGGCAAACAATCCGGTGGTATCATTGATCAGCCGCATTTGACTATCTTCGGGACGGCTACACCCAAATATTATTATGAATCCCTCAGCGAACGGATGCTGACCAACGGATTCTTTGCACGTATGATGGTCGTTGACATTGGATACCGCGGCACCGGTCAGGATGCCGGTCTGATTGATACTATGCCCAAGCGAATTCTGGAGACCGCCAAGTGGTGGGACGACTTCTGTCCGGGGCAGAGACGCGGTAATCTCATCAGCTTTCACCCAAAGCCGGAAGTGATACCTATCACAAATGCCGCTCGAGATGTACTCGATGAATTTCGATATAAGGCGGATAGTGAATACGCAAAATCCGAGGCAGAAAATGACGAATCTGCCAAGTCCATCTGGGGAAGGGCCAACGAAAATGCCCGAAAACTGGCGCTGTTGTACGCGGCTAGCGAAAGCTACCAATCTCCAGAGATCTCGCAACAGGGCGCAACGTGGGCGGTCAGGTTCGCCGAACACCAGATACGCCGGATGCTTTACCTGGTAGGTCAGCACGCCTTCGAAAACGAATTTGATAAGAAATGTAAGCAGATGGTGCAGATTCTCACCACCTGGCAAAGACAGAAAGGACCCCATATATGGATGCCTCACTGGGAGCTAGGCAGGCGGCTAAAGGGGTGGACCGAACGAGACTTTGAAATGGTGAGGGAATCGTTGTCTGCACGTTTGGAAATTGAATATGAAGTGGGTAGCACACCCAAACGGGGACGGGTTGGATTCCGGTATCGACTGTGCTAATTACCGCATTTTGGGCATGTGGTAATTAACGTTATGCGGTAATTAAACCCCCTAAACCAGCTAATTACCACATGGATTGCCAATTACCACGTAATTACCGCATAGCCAAATGTGGTAATTAAATTTCGTAAATCCTTATAAATAAAGAATATAATATATATACCACATAAACACATATATATACCTCACGATCTGTAAGCGCGCGTACACGCGTAGGTTTTGCGGTAATTAACGTTTAGGTACTTCCCCGCGATTCAAGACGTGACTGCACGGGAACGCGTCGCATTGTTATACACAGTTTGTTTGCGCTGTCCGGTTTTTTAAATCACACTTTTTTGGAGATTTCTATGAGCAAGAACTTTACCATCGAACTTCGTAACATCGACACCATCATCCCCTACGACAAAAATCCTCGCATCAATGACAACGCTGTTGACGCGGTGGCGGCATCCCTGAAGGAGTTTGGCTTTCGCCAACCCATTGTCGTCGACAAAGATGGCGTCATTGTCTGTGGGCATACCCGCTACAAGGCGGCGCTGCAGTTAGACCTGAAGAAAATCCCCGTTCATGTGGCGACGGATTTAACACCGGAGCAGATAAAGGCCTATCGCATCGCGGATAACAAGACTGCGGATTTGGCGCAGTGGGATTACGAGATTCTGCCGATTGAATTATCCGAGTTGATGGATGCCGGTTTCGATATGAACCTGCTGGCATTTGATGAAAAAGAGCTGGTCAAGCTGCTGGATACGGATGTCACTCAGGGCAATACCGACCCGGATGCGGTTCCCGAACCACCGGATGAGGCGATTACCCAGCCCGGCGACGTCTGGATACTCGGTAACCATCGCCTGATGTGCGGTGACTCATCCAGCGAAGCTGACCTGGACACATTGCTGGACGGCAAAACAATTCATTTGGTTAATATGGACCCACCTTACAACGTATGCCCGATGTATCCTGTTGCAGCATAAGGACTTACAGTAATTATGCTTAACAGGGATGCCTTGCTGGCAATGTTTAACTTGAACCGTGACTGTTTGGCCAGTCGTTGTACCTATGGAGTGAGTTGGCATGAAATGCGAGTATGCCGGCAAAACAATTCTCCAGAGAACGTGGGACACAGGCGAGGCTTCATAGCCGTTGCAGTCCTGCCAGGTAGAGTTTTCGCATGACTACAGAAAGAAACCAACCAACACCTTCGGGAAAGCGGGCCCCCATTCCTGCTAATACGGAAGCCTTCCGAGATTACCTCCCTCGGAATAGGGAATGGCCCAAACGGATGAGCGCTCTCGTTGTAGGCGAACATCCCGGAGAATCCCCCTCGGGATTCCAAGGTCGGCAAAGCGGCCAACTATTTGCCGGTGTTTGGGGGAGCAGCAGAATGCTGTCAGGTGACGAAAGGTTGGAGTCTAACCGAAAACGTTTGAGTGTCAGCAAGGGAACCGGGGAAGCCCGGCCGAGTATGGTAGTCGCATGGATAGGCTGTCATATGACAGTTGAATCCCTACCGATGAGGCGGTCGGGTGGCGGAGCACCCGTAGTAGTCCGAGGACGGGAAAGCCGTCCACATGGCGAAGGGGTGCAGGATGTTTCGTTTTGGATGACGGAAAGGTTCAATAATAGAGAGGGTTCTCTATGAACGTAGAAGAAGTCCAAAGAAGACTTTGGGAGCAATCGAACGGGCACAAGCAGTACCGACAATCAGGAACTCCTCTGTTCGCGGTTAATCCGTATGAAAAGAGGATTCGGAATCTGATGGACTTAATGCATCAGCCGGACTGGTTGAAAGAAGCCTGTGAACGTGTCATGGTTCGTTCCCGAGGCAAAGCACCAGGCGTAGATGGAGTGACAACCCGAATGTTCCAGAAGGGACTGGAAGGTAAACTCGAAATGCTACGCCTTGAGTTGAAACATGGGACCTATCTACCTCAGCCCGTCAAACGGGTTATGATCCCGAAGCCAAACGGTAAAATGCGGGCTTTGGGCATTCCCTGTCTGCGGGATAAAATCGTTCAGGAAGCTATGCGTATGGCCCTGGAACCGATTTTTGAGGTAGAATTCCATGACAACTCGTACGGGTTTCGGCCCAATCGAAACACGCATCACGCCGTTTTCCGTTGTCAACAACTCATGCAAAGAAATTTTACATGGGTGATTGAAGGAGACGTCAAGGCGTGTTTTGATGAAATCTCGCACAAGTCCATTCTGAAGGCCTTGCGGGAAAAAGTGATGGACAACAGATTCCTCGATCTGGTCTGCCGCTTTCTGAAGGCAGGCGTAGAAATCGAGGGGGTTGTTCAGCCGACCGAAAAGGGAGTCCCTCAAGGCGGCGTAATCTCACCTTTATTGGCGAATGTGGTGCTCAATAAACTGGATTGGTTCCTGCAACATAAGGGTACGCATGGCAATGTGATGCAGCGTGCAGCGCGAAAGCGGGAGCCAAATGTCCGGTTTGCCAGATACGCCGATGACTGGTGTGTGTTTATCACGCGGGCGTCGAAGCGATATGCCGAAACGCTGCGGGATCAAATCCAGCAGTTTCTGAAACACGAATGTGAATTAGAACTGTCGATGGAAAAGACACATGTTACGCACGTTCGAGACGGATTTGAATTTCTCGGATTCCGCCTAACCCTTGAGATCGGACAGAGTGGGAGACCGGTGCCGAAAATTAAAATCAGCCTGGATGCAAAACGTAATCTCAAGCAACGGCTGGAAGAAGCAATTCGCCGAAGGCCCCAACAGGAATCCATAGCGCTGCGGATAAACCGTGGATCGGCTGTGGTTCGCGGATGGTCAGAATACTACCGTATTGCCTGTGACTTCACAGACAAAGCGGCAACCTTTGACCACTGGGCCTTCTGGACGGCCATCAAAGCGATCTGTCGGAAACTCGACATTCCAACCGGCGCATGTATGAAGCGGTTCTATCGTAACACGACAGTCTATGTGGATGAGTATTGTCAGCTTGAAACATTCAGTGGCAAAAAGATGAAGCTGGACTATCGGGGACCGGAACCTTACATGCCCGGCAATGGAACGTATGAGACAGACCCACAGATGGATGCTGATTTCAGCAAGTATGCCGAAAGACAACGTTTTGGAAGTAACGATCATAAGTATCTGGCGTTGAAGCACGATGGATACAAATGCCAAAAATGCGGAAAACCCGTTACGGATCTTACTTCACAGGTTGACCATATTGTTCCCGTTAAATGCTTTGCCAGTTTTGCATTGGCGAGTACTCCTGAAAATCTACAAACGCTCTGTTTGGATTGCCATGAGGAAAAACACCATGCAGAATAATGTCAAGAAATATCTGGAAAGCCGGATGCTTCGAAAGTTGCACGTCCGGTTTGGGGTTGGGGTCGGGGTGCAATCCCCCGACCTACACCACGTCAAGGTTGAGCCGCGGAGCAATAATGCCATTGCAGCCGGATTGAGCAGCTTTGGCAAGGGATTGCAGCATCACCAGTCCTTTGATGTGGCCCGTGATAAAACCAAGGCTCAGAAAACCACCCCAAAACTGCGTGCCAAGGACCGACCCCTGGAGAATGATTTCGTTTCAAAAGAGGATTTCGATGAAATGCTTCTCGCCTGGTTTAATAATGCCTCACGTGTATTACGTCCCGGCGGTTCGTTTTATATCTGGGGTGGCTATGCCAACCTCGGGAACTATCCGGGGCCGCTGAAAGCAGCGGGCCTGTACTTTTCACAAGGGATTGTGTGGGATAAGCAGCATCCGGTCCTGACCCGCAAAGACTACATGGGCGCTTTTGAGATTTGCTTCTATGGCTGGAAGGAAGGTGCAGGACACAAATTCTACGGACCGAACAATGCCACCGACCTGTGGCATGTCAAAAAGGTCAATCCGCAGAGCATGATCCATCTGACGGAAAAGCCGGTGGAACTGGCGGTGCGTTCAATTCAGTATTCCTCCAAACCCGGCGGCAATGTCCTGGATTTGTTCGGCGGCAGCGGCAGCACGCTGATCGGGTGCGAACAAACAGACAGAAAAGCATTCCTGATGGAAATCGACCCGTTGTATTGCGACGTAATCGTTAACCGTTGGGAACAGTTCACTGGAAAAAAGGCCGAGCGGATTGTGGCCACTGAGAAAACCTCGGCACAAATGACCGAGGTTTCAGAAGAGGTGACGGTTTAATGTTGCCGTTACTTTTGGGGGCTGAGGGCAAATTGTCCTCGGCCCACCTTTTCAAAGCGGGACTCGCCAGCCTTGGTCTTGATTTCCTTGCTGATGGCCGCATGCAGCGTATTGGCGGGTGTTTTGCCGGATTGGGCAGGTTCCCAGTAGGCTTTATCTGTCATCGCCTTAATCATCAATTTGCAATTGAGCGGTTCCTTCGCCTCGGAAAGCACCTGGGCAGCCGCGTCCAGGATGGACATCTTCTTGGTTCGCAGTGTATTTTGCACAGGTTTGGGTGTGGTGGGCGATTTGGCCTTGGGGGTATCCTTGCTCGGCTTTTCCTTCGGTTTGCCAACGGGGGCAACCGTGTTGGGTTTGGGGGCCGCCCCCCGTAACCGCTGCGGCGACTTGATCCGCACCGTTTTCCCGGTGGATAAGTTTTTGGCGTCCCAACCGCCATGCGGATTTTCGGCCAGGATTTCTACAGTCACAATCTTGTCGGTAACTTTGGCTTTGTAGTGGTTTCCAATTTTGACATCTGATTTTTTCATTGTTCGGGTCCTTTCAAAAAAATGTTAGTCTGTAAAGTTTTCCAAAATACGGTAATAGTCATGCACCATCGAGTTGGTGCCTTTGCATCCGTCGAGGTGGTATTGCAGGCATTCAGCCATCGAGTAGACATCATCAGGATTGTTCGCTTCAACCAGGTGTTCCCGTTCGCCGTTGGCGCTGATGAGTTTGACGGTAATGTAATCGTTGCCGGGGACGCGGTGGATGGTCGCGAAGTATTCAGGCACGTCGCCTTTGTTCATGTGTCCGGCCAGTTTCATTTCGATAATATGCATTGTTCGGGTCCTTTCGGTTTAGGCATTGGTCTTAACGTACTTAAATGGGATAGCATAGTACTGGCGGTTGATACGAACGTCATACTTTTTGTCCTGCACATACACCCCGATGATGCGTCCGGGTTTTCCTTTATGCGGTCCTTTGGTAATGGTGACTTTTGCGTTCAGCATAGCGTTGGTCCTTTCGTATTAAAGAGCAAGGCAGATTCCTGCGGGGTTTTCCCATTCAAAATGGCAATGGTTCTTTTCTGCCCATTCAGTAAGTTTGGGATGGATATAGTTTTCATAATAATCGTTGAGCGTCGTTTCAAATGTCTCGCCGTTGATGTGTTCGTACACCATGCTCTCGCCGGAAATCATCGCCTGCGTTTCGTCAAGGCGAATGAAAGCCGCCGGGTGATGTGGATGGACCGGCGGGAACATCTTGTTGATTTCTCGAACGGCCCGCTCGTTCAGCAGAAGCCATTGAAGTTCGGCCAGCGGTTTTTTCTGGTATCCATTGGTGGATTCGATGACCTCGTCCATGTTCATCGTTTCGCCAGCCCGCGTCGAAACCAAGGGGCGGTCGATTCTGAGCAATTGGATTTTCTTGATAAGGTCTCGTTTTATGGAGCGTTCGCAGTTCATGGTTCGGGTCCTTTCTTAGAGTTTAGTTTCTTCGAGTGTGTTTTTGATTTCCTTGGCATCAAATCCAGACATGAACGCCAGCGTCTCGATCAGATTTTCGCGTATGTGGTTCAGGCTTCCTACATGACCCCAGTTCAGTTTCGCGGGTTGTTTCTGCATCTCGCATTCGAACCAGCCCAGCAGGTTGACGATGTCGGTTTTGGCTTCGTTGTAGGCGTTTTTCATTTTTTCGTCGTTGTTGTTGAGTTCGATTTCCATTCTTAAGTCCTTTCTGTATAAGGTTTTATCGTTCATCTACATGACACATTACAATTTATTCAAAACTGCATCAAGCTAATTAAGTGCTTATTATAAAAGAATTTACATTAATTTTTACGTTCCGGACAAGGGGTGTAAGCAATGGGAAAAACCATCAAAATTACTGCATTAACGGCCGATGAACTGGCCACATTGTTAAGCCAGGCAAGCCGCAAGGCTATATCCGGACAAGAAGTGCTGGCAATTGCCGAAATGGCCGGGATCGTGGCACCGGATGGCACCATCAACCTGATTGATTACACCGCATTTTTGGCACAGGAGGTCGCCGGTGGCGCAGATTAATCCGACCAAACTCAAGCCGACTGACCTGACGCGGTTGCTGAATTCCGCTGGATTTGGGGAAGTTCTGAATGAACGCACCCTCCGGCGTCACCGCAACCGTGCCGGATACACCATCGGTGATGCGCGAACCATCAATCTATTTCGGTACGCCGCCTGGTTGACGCAGCAATATTTAGCGCCGCCCAAAGACGGACGCAGTTATGACGAGATTCGAGAGGCCGCCCGATTGCGGAATGCCGAATTAGCGCGCGCCGGTCAAGATATTGGTCAAATCCCTGCCGTTGTTAATCCGGACCGCAAAGCCAAGGCGATGGCCAGCTTCAAATATTTTTGTGAAGTGTATTTTCCGGAGGTGTTCTACCTGACGTGGTCAGCAGACCATCACAAGGTTATCACAAAGATTGAACAGGCAGTTTTGAAAGGCGGTCTGTTTGCGTTGGCCATGCCTCGTGGTTCCGGTAAAACGGTTTTGATGCAGATGGCCTGTTTGTGGTCGGCGTTGATCGGAGCTACGGAATTCGTCTGCCTGATTGCTGCTTCTGCCGACCGCGCCAAGAATCTTCTGGAAAACATCAAGGTCTGGCTGGAAACCAATCAACTGCTGCAGGAGGATTTTCCGGAGGTAACACTTCCAATTTTGGCATTGGAGCGGATTACCAACCGCCAAAAGGGTCAAAAGCACAATGGTATCCCGACCCGAATTGAATGGGCGGCAGATAAGATTGTACTGCCTACCATCGAAGGCAGCAAAGCATCCGGTGTGGTCATCTCCTGTTCCGGCATGAAGGGTTCGGACATTCGCGGTCAAAACCATGCCCGTGCCGATGGCAAGGTCGTCCGTCCACAATTGGTGATGGTGGACGACCCGCAGACGACTGAATCGGCCTGGAGCCCATCGCAATCCCAGCGGCGTGAGGCCATCTTAGCGGGTGATGTATTGGGTATGGCCGGTCCCGGCAAGAAGATTTCCGGCCTGATGGCCTGTACTGTCATCCGGCCCGGTGACATGGCCGACAACATCTTGGACCGCGAGAAACACCCGGAATGGCAAGGGGAACGGACCAAGATGGTCTATGCTTTCCCGACCAATGAGAAACTCTGGGCCCAGTATGCAGAAATCCGCGCCGATTCCCTGCGGAATGATGGCGATGGTTCACAGGCAACCGAGTTCTATCGTGAAAACCGCGAGGCAATGGATGCCGGTTCTGTAATTGCCTGGCCCGAGCGTCACAATACAGACGAACTTTCAGCCATCCAGCATGCCATGAATCTCAAGCTTCGCGATGAGGCCGCTTTCTTTGCCGAGTATCAGAACGAACCCATCGTCGAGACCGAAGGCGAGGAAATGCTCAATCCCGACCAAATCGCCGCCAAGCTTAATGGGTATAACCGTGGCGTCGTTCCGATTTCCTGTCATAACCTGACGATGTTTGTCGACGTTCAGCAAAAAGCACTGTTCTGGATGATATGCGGTTGGGAAACCGATTTTACCGGCTACATCCTGGACTATGGTACATGGCCGGAACAAAAACGGTTGTATTTTACATTGCGAGATATTCGACGCACGATTGCGCAGCAAAAACCAGGCACCGGACTGGAAGGTGCGATTTATCATGCATTGGAGCAGTTGACCGAACAAAAATTGTCCCGCTTGTACACCCGTGAGGATGGGCTGGATATCAAGATTGACCGCTGCTTAGTCGATGCTAACTGGGGACAATCGACCGATGTGGTCTATCAGTTCTGTCGTCAATCACGGTTTTCAGGGATTGTTCTGCCCAGCCACGGTAAGTTTGTCGGGGCCTCCAGCATTCCGTTTTCCGAATACAAACGCAAACGCGGTGACCGTGTAGGACTGCATTGGCGGATTCCCAACACCACCGGCAAACGCGCCATGCGGCATGTTCTCATCGATACCAACTTCTGGAAGAGCTTTGTCCACGCCAGATTAGCCGTATCCATGGGTGACCCCGGTGCAGTGTCACTGTTCGGGCGGGATGAAACCGCGCATCGGTTGCTGGCCGAACACCTGACCGCAGAATACCGCATCAAGACAATGGCACGGGATCGCACCGTCGATGAGTGGAAGCTCAAGGCCATCCGACCGGATAACCACTGGCTGGACTGTTTGGTCGGATGTGCGGTAGCGGCATCGATGGAAGGAGCTAAATTATTCGGTACTGAGTTAGGTCATACCCCACAGGCTGCACGAATCAAGCTTTCCGAGCTACAGAGAAAAAAACAATAATTATTTTCATTTTTTTGTTTCGGAATGGGCCACGTGCTCATTTTTTTGCCGATTGTATATAGGGAGGAACACCTTTTCTCCCCGGCTTCCAAAACGACCCTTCAGTTAGGATTCCCAATGAATAATTCCATTGATATTCTCTTTTCTCATAATTTGCATCTGGTAGACAAGGTTTTGGCAAAATATCGTCCGCAGGTTCACCCCGCAACACTCGAACAACTGGAGGCTGATGCCATGGTAGGATTGTGGAATGCGATTCGCCTCTACGATCCAAACCAGCACAAAAAATTCAAACATTATGCCTATCAGAAAATTCGTTATGCCATCAAGGAAGGATTACGGCAACGTGACCCGTTCCCCAGAGAATTCAGGAACGATAATGGCGATCCCATTGAAATCTTTGATATTGATGAGGTAGACGAAGATTGCTCCAGTGTAGTTTATACCGACGCAGGAATTAAACATTTTGAACGACAAGAGTTTGTGGAGTCCCTCCTTAAGCAAATTGACCAACAACTTGCAGAACTTCTTTTCATGCGATTTTGGCTGGGCCTGACAGATATCCAAATTGCCAACCGCAAACAACTGTCCCGCAAACGTGTGGCTCGACAGATTCAGCGAGCGATGAATGAACTTAAAAAAATAACCTCTCAAGCGGATGCCTATCTATGTCTGAGTTAGAAAACACCATCAAAGACAATGCCGCCGGGCCTAAAGCCGCCAGTGGCGACGCCGGTTCGGTCGAACAACATTCGTTGCCCGACCAGATTGCCGCCGATAAACACCTCCAGTCCAAACAGGCGATGAGCAGTAAAGGGATGGGCATCAAGCTACTTAAAATTTCACCTTCAGGAACTGTCTGATGTGGCCATTTCGGCGTAAATCCAAAACAATCCGAACCACCGTCCCGGTGACTCTGCATGCCAAGTACGATGCAGCGCAGACCACCCGTGAGAATATCCGTCACTGGATAATGGCCGATGGACTTTCGGCAGATGCGGCGGCCAACAGCGATGTCCGGAAAAAACTTCGCGAACGTGCCCGCTATGAAGTCGCCAATAATTCCTATGCCAAGGGAATCGTTTTGACATTGGCCAACGATTGTGTCGGCACTGGACCGCGATTGCAGGTCTTGACCGCTGATGATGAACTCAACAAAAAAATCGAGTCCGCCTTTTGCACCTGGACACAGATGATTGGTCTGGCGGCTAAACTTCGCACGATGCGGATGGCTAAATCGACCGATGGCGAGACGTTCGCTATCTTAACCGGCAACAATAAATTATACGGTCCTGTCAAATTAGATTTACATTTGGTCGAGGCCGACCGAGTAACCACGCCATATCCGAAACTGTTGGATGATAATACGGTTGATGGGATTGAATTGGACAGCAGCGGACATCCATCCCGCTACAATATTTTGAGGTATCATCCCGGTGACCTGCGGGCGGCCATCAATGATTTCGATGTTATTGATGCCAATGCGGTCATTCACTGGTTCCGTTCCGACCGTCCCGGTCAGCACCGTGGTGTGCCGGAGATTACACCGGCGCTGCCGTTGTTCGCTCAATTGCGGCGATATACCTTGGCGGTTCTGGGCGCAGCGGAAACGGCCGCCGATTTTGCAGCGGTATTGTTTACCGATGCTCCCGCCAATGGTGAAGCGGCCCAGGTTGAACCAATGGACATCGTCGAACTGGAAAAGCGTATGGCCACCGTCCTGCCGGATGGCTGGAAGCTGGGCCAGATCAAGGCCGAACAACCGGCTACTGCCTATGGCGAATTCAAACGTGAAATCCTCAATGAAATCGCCCGCTGTCTGAATCTGCCGTACAACATCGCGGCGTGTAATTCCTCTGGATATAACTATGCCAGTGGCCGTTTAGACCATCAAACTTACTACAAGAGTATCCGCGTCGAGCAGGCGGATATGGCATCGGTGGTTCTGGATCAGATTTTAGCTGCCTGGATGTATGAAGTCATGCTGTCAAGCGACTTTTCGGTTTTGCGAACATTGTCCTACCTGCCGCATCAGTGGTTCTTTGACGGCACCGAGCATGTAGATCCGGCTAAAGAGGCCAATGCTCAGAAAACCCGGCTAGATTCCAATACCACCACACTTGCTGCCGAATATGCCCGCCAAGGAAAAGACTGGGAGACTGAATTGCAGCAACGAGCCAAAGAAAAACAACTCATGGCCGAACTGGGCCTGACAGAAGAAAAAACAGAAACCGCAGTTTTAGTAGAGGATGACGATGACGAAGAAAAATAACATCCCTGACAACATTCATTTTCAATGTGATTTGACGATTGAAGCGGCCTCTGATGACAAGGTTGTACCGAAGTTCTCGATGGTTGCCTATACCGGCGGACCGATGAAGATTACGGGATTTACCCATCCGGTCGTGGTCGACCTAGAGGGCCTGTCCATCGACCGGCAGAACATCCCCATCCGCCTGGATCACAATCCTAAACAAGGCGTCGGTCATACCGACCGCGTCGTCATCGAGAACGGCCAGGTCATGGCGGAGGGATTGATCTCTCGCGACACCAGCTGGGCACGCGATGTGATCAAGAGCGGCAAAAACGGTTTCCCCTGGCAGGCCAGCATCGGCGCTGAAATCATCCAGGCCGAGTTCATTCCCAACGGCAATCAGATTCAAGTTAACGGCAGGACTTTTGACGGTCCTTTATATGTCATTCGAAAATCCATTCTTAAGGAGATCAGTTTCGTGGATAACGGCGCAGACACCAACACGTCCGCTCAGGTAGCGGCACAATCAGGAGAACAAAAACAGATGAATGATGAAACAAAAAATACCGACCTCAACGCCAATGAGGTCAAAAGCGAAGCGGCAAAAGAAGATGTCCAGGCATCCGAAACGCACACCTGTCACTGCAAAAACAAAACGCCGGAAAAAATCGAGGCTTCGGCTGCGTCCGATCCGGTGGCGGACATGCGTAAAAGTATTGCTGCCGAAACCAACCGTATCCAAGCCATCCGTACCGTCTGCAACGGTAAGCACACCGACATCGAGGCCAAGGCCATCGAAGAAGGCTGGGATGTAATCAAGTGTGAACTGGAGGTATTGCGTGCCTCGCGGCCGAAGGCACCGGCCGTACACACGCAAAAAACGGTTCACACGCCTCATATCTTCGAAGCAGTCGCCCTCATGGCCGCCGGAATCGGCAATACCCGGCTGGAGGCAATGTACGATGTACCCACATTGGAGGCTGCCGACAAACTTCGTGGCATTGGTATCCAGGAATTCTGTGAGCAGGTCGTCGGTCAGCAGCTGCCGCGGTTCCGACGAGATGCCTCCGGATGGCTGCAGGCGGCATTCAGTACCACCTCACTGCCGGGCATTTTAAGCAACATCGCCAACAAGATGCTGCTGGAAGGCTATAACTATATTGAGGATGCCTGGCGTCAAATCTGCAAAATCGCTTCTGTCAACGACTTTAAGGAACACAGCCGTTACCGCATGACCGGTGCGTTTAAGTTCGAACAGGTCGGTCCGGATGGCGAACTCAAGCACGGCAAGCTCGATGAGATGAAGTATGGCCAGAAGGCTGACACCCACGGCATCATGTTTGCCCTGACCCGCCAGATGATTATCAATGATGACATGGGTGCCTTTACGGACATCCCGCGTCAGATTGGGATGGGCGCGGCAGAAGCGATTGCCGATGCGGTCTGGGGCCTGCTCCTGAGTAATCCCAATAGCTTCTTCTCTGCGGGTAACAAAAACTATCTGGATGGTGCTGATACAGCGCTGAGCGTGGATTCGCTGACGGCCGCAGAGGTCTTGTTCAGCGGACAGACCAAACCCAACGGTCGGCCCCTGGGAATTGGTGCTTCCATTCTGCTGGTGCCGACGGCACTGAAGGTCGCTGCACAACTCTTGATGAGTTCGGTGCTGCTAAATGAAACCACCACGGCCAACAAGGGCAAACCCGCCAATAATCCGCATGTCGGCAAGTTCGGTGTCGTTTCCAGTGCGTATCTGGCAAACGCCTCGTTTGCCGGGGCCAGCAGCAAGGCGTGGTATCTATTCGCCGACCCGAACCGTCTGCCCGCGTTGGAGGTTGCGTTCCTCAATGGTGTGGACCGTCCGACCGTCGAGAAGACCGATGCGGACTTCAACACACTGGGGATTCAGTTCCGTGGCTATATCGATTTCGGGGTAAGGGAACAGGACTACCGTGGAGCAATCAAGCTCAAGGGTGAGGTGTAAACCTCATCCCTCAAGCTTGTGTGGATGATAACCTTTAATTTCAGAGAGGATATTTTATGGCAATTGCGCAATTTGTTCAACAGGGGAATTCAATTGATCACACTCCGTCCGGCGCGGTCACGGCCGGTGATGTCATTGTCCAGGGCGATCTAATCGGTATTGCACAGGTGGACTGTGTTGCTAATCAGATTGGTGCGCTGGCGGTCACCGGTGTCTTCGACATCGACAAAGCGACCGGCGTGGGAACGGGCATCGCAGTCGGTACAAAAATCTACTGGGACGTCGCTGACCAGCAGGCCAAGGCCGATGACGAATCCGGCGCGAACAAGTACCTGGGCAAAACCATCGCCGCTGCTGGCGATGATGATGCCAAGGTCAGGGTTCGACTGGAGCAATAGATGCTCAATAAAGGTTTAGATTGGCTGGAGCAGAGGCTACTCGGCTTCTGTTCCAGCCCGGTGGAATACCGCAGGGATAGCAATACACAAACCATCGATGCGGTATTCGGCAAAACAGACATCGAAGTCGAGGACCAAACCGGCATCTCAGTCAGCAGTTTTGTGTGGGATTTCCTGATCGATGCACAAACGCTGGGATTTGAACCTGATGTGGGTGACATCATCGTTATTAACAGCCGGTTATTTGAAGTGATGAATCTGTCCGGACAAGGATGCTGGCGGTGGACGGGACCGAATCGAAAAACCTATCGCATTCACACCAAGGATATTGGCGATGACGTGTAACAACGAACAATATGAAAATGTATGCAAAGGTGAATTTGCCGAGCTCCATAAAAAGCTGGATGGGATGGACCAGGCCATTCGCGGTAACGGCAAGCCGGGTATTCAACTCAGACTGGACCGGCTCGAGCAGGAAAGAATCTCCCGCAGCAAGGTGACGTGGTTTTTGTTGGGAATTGCTGCAAGCGTGGGCGGTGCCGTACTGACATCTTTGATACTGGGGTGGCTATGAAGCTGGCTTTAGATATCGCAGATGCGATTGTTACCGAACTGGCTGGCAACAACTTCAGTGAACCGTTGGTGGTAACGCGTCGGGTGCTGCCGGAATACGAGATCGCCGAACTGAAAGCATTGACCTTTACGGTCGTTCCCAAATCCGTTGAGATTATCAATATCACGCGGCAGTCCAGCAGCTTTGATGTGGCCATCGACATCGGCATTCAGCAGAAAATCGGCAAGGACACCGATGCGGAAGCGACCCGCTTAAGCGGTATCGTTACCGAGGTTGTCAGTTTTCTGAATCGGCGCAAGTTGGCTGGTTTCCCTGCTGCGGTTTTTGTTTCGATTGCCAATGAGCCGGTTTACGCACCGGAACATCTGTCTGAAAAAAGGCTTTTTACCTCTATTCTGACCCTAACTTACAAGGTGATTGATGGCTAATCAAATTGAACAACTGACAACCTGGATGGTCAACCGTGCTAATCAACAGGGATTATCCATTCAGCAGTTTAAGGACATCAAGTTTCAGCATGTTCGCAGCAATTTACCTGCTGCCTACCGGGACCGGTTAACGCAAGCGGTCTACATAAAAGCCAAACGGCTGGCACTGACTCAATTGTTCCAGGAAAAACTGGACCAGCTCAAGAACAATACAAATGTCCGGCAGACCATTTTGACAGTTTTTCCTGATGCGACGTTTCGTGTTTATCCGAATAAGCGGCAAATCATTATCGAGGTTCAGTAATGACCCAAATCTATCATAAAAAAGCATGTTGCTGGTTCTATAAATCAGGCAGCGGAAGCAATCAGGCTGGTGGATGCACGAAAGAATTCCTGGATAACCACAACGGTGATGTCTCACTGGTCATGGGTCCAGCCGGTCAACCCAAACAAAACGCGAATGCAGACGCAATCAACGATTTTAATACCGAAACCGCTCAATTAACTGCCAGCGGGCTCGATACTAATGTACTGGCCGGACTAGTTGCACGAATCAACAATTCATTCTGTGAAGTTGTGAGTGTTGGCCTTGATACGGTTGGTATTGACCAGTGGGCCGGGAAAAGCGAGTACATCTGGACGGATACGAATGAAACAAATTCTATCATCTACCCCGATGATGACAGCATCTACTCGGTCGGTGGTTATATCCATATCAAAGGAACGAACGGTCAACTCGCCGACGGCACCTATGAAATCCTCTCGATGGAATATGGTGGTCTTGAAATTGACGATGGCATGGCCGTTTTTGACAATGATTGGGGTTATCTTTATTGTGCACCTGAATCCATGTCCGGTGTTAATATTGTCATCGGGGGCGCCTATAATGATCTTCAGGATGTGCTGAATATCCCCGATGCGGTCTATCACGACCAATGGATTTTCTTTAATGAGGAAATCGCACCGTCAGTTTTGGTTAACGGATCGGCCTATTATATTTATTCGAGCCATGATGGCGAAGCCGCCAACAACACCAAGCTCTATATCGTCGGATACAACACTTACGCTTATGATTGCCTGCCTGATGGGTATGGTTATTTCCCTGAGGGGACTCAAAATGTCAGCACACACTATAAAACAGCATTAGAGCGTGCCAAGAACCCCTCGGATACATCGATTAAAGCAGACCTGCCGACAGCAACCACGAAAAATATTACAGATAACTGGGGTCGCATCTTCCGTGTGTACACCAGCGCTGAAAACGTTCAGTTTATGGGTATCTATTTTGAAGTGGCTGTCTATCATTGGCCGATAATGGCCGACAACGAAACAACTGGTTCGGTGTTTGTGAAACATTGTGCTGGGGGCCATATCAGTTACGATGCAGCACCAG